>SDBT01001672.1_pt1 | contig 39397 bp, 62 predicted proteins | sample 2277101 | NCBI WGS metagenome assembly SDBT01 (sample SAMN10404973, study PRJNA504765) | marine sediment metagenome | isolation source: marine sediment core GS10_PC15, 103 cmbsf | place: Arctic Ocean: Southern Knipovich Ridge | collected 2010 | reverse complement strand
CAGCTTCCTTCTCCTGGTCATGCTCATGCCAAGAGTCCAGCTCTTCCACCAAGGCCATGATGTCTGGCTGTGTCATGCCCTGGGCTTCTGCTCTCTGACTCTGGTGAGCCTGACTGTGGATAGTGGGAATAGCTTTTTGAGCACTGCTCTGGCCTTTCTCTCAGCAGCATCAGCAGTGTCATACTCCAGGTCTCTCAGTGTCTGCTTGAAGAATGCAGGCACACTGGTCTTGGCCTTCTCATCCCACATGGTCCTGCCTGGTGTGGTGACCTTGAAGCTGGCTTCCCAGAGCATCAGCATCCTGCCCTTCTCATGTCAGTCTCCTTGTGTTGGTGTTGCTGCAATCAATCTCTTCCTGGCATCTCCCAGTGCTCCAAGCTGGAGATGAAGCTGAGCAGCTTTGGCCAAGCTGCTTGGTGAGCCCTGGTCTTGCATGATGGCCTTGAGTCTTGCCTGTGCCCATCTGGTGAGCATGTCAATGGTGTCCACCATGTGCCTGGTGTGGAAGTCCAGCTTCTCTGGTCTGGCCAGGTGCATGTCAGCTTCCCTGCTTGGGAAACTTGCAGCCCATCAGCCACTTGATTGAAGGGTGCTGCATCTCATTCCATTCCTTGTCCCAGACATTCTGCATCCAGTCTTCCCACTGCTTCTGTGTCATGGTTACTCTCCTTATACACTATCAATATAATGCATTGCAAGTGCATTGGGCCATGCCAGAATTGTAAGGTGGACTTGTCCCAGAAAGTGGGAAGATTCAGGGCAGGAGCCAGGAAAAACAGTGGCCACCCAGTCCTGCCTGAGAGCCTTGACAGGGGCTCAGGAGACCAGGTGGCCTCTGCCCACCAGGAGACTGACCAAGGAGCCAGTCAGCTCACAGGGTACACTCAGGGCTTGGTGAGGGCAACACCAAGCCTGCCACTCAAGCTGTCCATGTCATACCCATTGAGACTGGCATGCCAGCCATACCACTTGGGCCTCAGACCACTCCTGTGAGCACCAAATCTGGTGGCACTGAAGAAGGGTGAGACCTGTGTGCCACTGCTGGTGAGCTGGGTGAAGCCATTGTCCTCATAGAAGCTGGGTGATGCAGTCACCTGGTCTGTGAATCTCTCCAGGTGGACACCAAGAGCAAAGACCCACCTTCTCATTCTGGGCTCTTCACTCTCTGCAATGACACTCACACTGAATTGATTGACTGGCTTGAAGGCTGACCTGATGAAGTCTTCACCCACCCTGATGACACCCTGACCAAAGAGCCTGCCAAAGACTTTGCCTGGTGCCTGGCTCCACTCTGCTCTGCACCTTGCACCCAGTGTCCTTGGCTTGATGTCTGACACCAGCATCCATGGCTGCACTGGACATGAAGAGAGAGTCTTGACACAGCTTGTCAGCTCTTCTCTCAGCTCATGCACCACTGGACCCAGTGGCTGGCCAGGCTCTGGGCAAGCTGGGCAGGTGGCCTTCTTCCACTTGATTCTGGTCCTGACAGGGACTGCTGCTTCAATCTCTGTCACTCCTTCCAGGACAGCAATTGCTTCAGCTCCTTCAGGCAGGTCTTCAATGACTGGCTCACCTGTCTGCATCTCTTGAAAGCCAACAGCTTCCATCTCAGTCCAGACAGTCTGCCACTCCTGGTGCCATCTCTCTGCTTCCCTGCCTTTAACAAAGCCATAGACTATTGTGGTGGTGAATGCTGCAAGGATGAGCACCCACTTCAGTCCCTTCATGCAGTGACACCATTGGCTGCTTGGTGCTCCTTGATGTTGCCATACACCACAGCAGCCAGACCAGCAGCCAATCCACCACACATCACACCAAGGCCAGTGAAGTCACTGGCACCAGTGTCAATGGCCTTCCATATCAGGAAGGTGCAGCAGCCTAGATAGCTGGCCCACATCAGCATCTTTCTATTTCCTTTCAGCATCTCAGTCTCCTTTGGTTTTTCCATTCACCCTGGTGAGATACACCAGCAGCTTGTCAAAGCATCTCTCATTCTTGTCAAGCACAGCCACCAGCCTCTCTTCTCTCTTTTCAGCCCTTGAGTCAGTGGCAGCAGAGAAGTCATGGCAATTCTGTCCAATGGCTGCCAGTGTCTTCTCTCTCTCAATGAAGAATGCAGACAGGTGCTTGTCTCTCTTCTGCTCCCTTCTCATCATAGCGATGACCACAGCCACCACTGCACCCATTGGTCCAAAGTCCAGCAGCCATGCCATGTCAAGCATCTGGAATCTCCTGCATTCTCTTCACAAAGCTGTCCACAGAGAATGCCTTGCCTGGACAAGTCTTATGAGTGGCCAGCTCTCCATGCCCTCTGATGTGCTGCCTGTCAATTGGAATGTCATAGGCTGCACACAAGGCCACCAGTCTCCAGGCAGCAAAGTGCAGCATCTCTTCAGGTGGTGGTGTCCTGTCATAGTCACCAACAAAGCACACACCAAGGCTCTTCCTATTCATTCCTTCCTGCTTGCAGTGAGCACCAGGTGAGCTGAATGGCCTGCCCATCAGCATCTCATAATGAGAGAAGCCAGCAGCATCAGTGGCCAGCTCCACTGCCAGGTGATAGCCCACAGCCTCACCAGAGCCAGCAGGGTCCATCCAGCCCTTGCCTGCATGGAATCTTCTGATGGCATTCCAGCTCAGTGAGCCAGTGTCCTTGCTCAGTGAGTGGTGAATGATGATGTGGGTGGGCTTCATCTTCTGCCACCCCTGATATAAGTCAGCCCTTGCCTGTGGACAGCCTGGTGCATCACCTGCTTGCTGGTGCCCACCAGCCTGGCTGCTTCACCCTGGCAGCTCATTGACCTGGCCATGGCTTCTTCATAGAGCAAGTCCCTGGTGCATGCAAGCAGACTTCTTGGACAGCCCTGCCTTCTCCACAGCTCCAGAGCCACATCCATGAGCTGCTTTCTGAGTGGCTGAATAATCCACTCTTCTGATGCTCTCCTAGTCACAGGTGGCCACCACCCAGAGTGCAGGATTCTCTGACCTGTCACCCACCTGCTTGCAGTGAATGCTGCACTTCCCTTCTCTGACTGTGCCAGCCAGTGGGCTTGAGCCATCATCACTGCACACCAGGCCATCTGCAAAGTCAGAGCAGGCAGACAAGTCAGTGCAGACAGTGGCAGCCACAGACTGCTGCCATATCAAGACCAGCTTGGGCTCATTCACTCTTCTCAGCTTCTTGACATGGCCAGGGATGCTGCTGGTGGCAGGTGCAGGTGAGATGTCTTCTCTGGCAGACCAGACCAGCTTGTGCTCTTCCACCATCTGCTTCAGTGGCTTGGTCCTTTTGCTGTGCAGGCCACTGACATCTTGGCCACTCAGCTCTCTGGCCTTCATAATGGTGGCAGCTCCCAGCATCCTGGTGCCCACATAGACTTCACCTGCCAGCAGTGGGCTCACACACAGCAGGACTGTCAGCAAGACTCTCATGCTCATCTCCTTTATATCCAGAAGAACCATCCTTGCCACCCAGTGCCAGGGTCACCCTTGATGCCCTTGACACACTCACCTGGTGCAACAGTGACAGAATTGTTGACACCCTGCCCAAGCAGCTCACTGCCCACCTGTGGGAAGAGAGCCATGCTCTGTGCAAAGTCACCATTGCAGACCAGGAATGCCCTTGGTGAAGTGATGGTCATGGCCAGAGTCACTGAGTCACCATTGGTGACAACAGTGTCTATAAAATTGCACTCATGGGTGAGGGCTGTTCCACCAGCCTGAGTCTGGCTGGAGCTGGCCACAATGTTTCCCTTGTCCCCACAATACCAGAAGCCCATGCCTTCAAGGCCCACCACATACTCTGTGGTGTCATCAATCCCATGGTGGAAGAATAGTTCAGGCTGACCTGATGCCTTGTGCAGTGTGTGTGAGGGTGTTGCTCCAGCCTTTGGGAACCATTGCAGCTCTGCTGAGCCAGATGCAGCACCTGGTGCAATCCTGAATTGCCTGTCACCACCACCAAGGCTGGCCTGTGCTTCCAGATAGTATGGACTGGTGGTGCCATCGGACCTGAGTTCAATGCCCTTCTGGATGATGCCACCACTAGAGAAGCCCACACCCAGTGCATTGAATTGGCCATCAATGGCACACTGCACACCCTCACACAGATGCAGTGTCAGCCCTGTGTTAGTGGTGGTGTACACCATTCTCTTGCCAGCACTGCCCACCACCAGCTCATACTTCTTGGTGAATCTGTCTCTGTGAATGACTGCTGAAGCATAGGTCTGGCTCAGGTCAGTCACCTTGTCATATGACTGATAGTAGATTAGGAAGCCAGCAGGCCACCTGGTCACCTTCAGATAAAAGTCATTATCCCAGTCAGCAGCTCTGGCATCAAAGAGAAGTCTCTTGCTGAGCCTGAAGCCCTGGTCTGGCCTGAGTGGCCCATCTGAATCAATCCAGCAAAAATTCTCCAGGCCACTGGCCAGGTCAAAGTCAATGCAGACATCCCTGTCAGTGCCATCACCCAGCGTGAAATTCATCTCAAAATCAGCCATGCTGACAATGACAGCACCAGCCAGAAGCAAAGTCACCACACCCAACATCACCAACATCTTCTTATGCATTGAGCTGCACTCCTGTTCTCATCCAGTCCCAAGTCTGTGAAGAGTCCTGCACTGACACATACTGTCTGAAGCCTGCTGATGGGCTTCTGTCTTCCCAGAAGGTCCACCCTGGATATAGTGATGCTGCTGGTCTGTTCCCTAGAATGTCAATCAGGATGCCACCAGTGATGACCACTGGACCAGGTGACACAGTGACTGGGATGTCACCAATGTCCTGGCTGCTGGGTGTATCAGGAATCACCCATCTCTCTCTTGGCAGCACTATCAGTCCATCCTTGTCCAGCATCCTGATGTGTGCCCAATAGAAGGTGGTGTCTGGCACACCAGCCACCAAGATGTCTGCATTGGGTGCCACTGTGAAATTGACAGCACCACCATCTGCAATTGGATATGTCTTCCTGCCACCAATCTTGTGATTGACTGAGCCATCCAGGATGGTGCCAGGCACATTCAGCTCAAGAATGATGGTGCCTGACTGTGGGCCATTCCCATCAGGCAGGAGCTGCCTGCCTGTCACAGTAATGAGAGTGAGAGCCACCTATAGGTCACCAATGTCCTTGGCACCCACACCAGTCACAGTCCAGGTGTCTTCCTTGAAGTGGGAGAATCCATCAGCATCCACCAGCTCCATCTGCACTCTGTAAGTGGTGCCAGTGGGACTGGTGATGCTGTCATTGGGGACAATGTTGAAGGAGACATCACCACCATTGGCAATGGTCTGTCTCTTCTTCCCACCAATCTTGTGATTGATGGCACCATCAGCCACCACACCAAGAGTGGGCTGGCCATCCTTCATCAATTCATATGTCAGGAATCCAGACTGTGGACCCACTCCATCAGGCAGCAAGACCTTGCCAGTGATGGGTGCAACAGGGACAGCCATTGGTCAGCTCCTTCTCACCAGGTGTCTGCAATTGGATTCATAAGGTCAGACAGCTCAGCAGACTCCATCTTCAATTCAAAGGTGGCACCCACTGCAATGACATTCCTGATGGGCTTTGGACTGGCTGGTGCCAGCATGACCATCTCCCGATACAAGAAGCCACCATCCAGGGACAGGAAGACAGCAGTGGTGTCATCAGCAAAGGAATTCATCAGAAGCACAATCACCCTGTGATGATTGATATTCAGGATATCCATGATGAGTGAGACCCTGACCCTGAAGCCAAAGTGATTCTGTCTTCTCACTTTATTGATGTCAGTCCTGGTGTCTTGCTCATGCTGGTATCTGACCACAGTCCTATTAGGACCACGCACACTTGGCAGCTCCTGCATCATGTCCAGGACTCTCTCACTGCCATCTTCAGGCACCAGCTTCATCAGGTGGTGCCAGGCATACCCTGTGCTGCTTCCAGGTATCTCAGGCATCAGGAGTCTCCAGCAGCTTCAGGCTCTGTGACCTGTCATCAAGGTCTGTCTCAACACCAATGACCCTGAAGTTGACACCTTCAAAGCCCTTCAGGTCCAGCACATGAGCCAGTGGCTCACCATCTTCAGGCACTGTGACTTCATCCAGTCTTCTTCTGAGACCAAGGTTGCTGGAGTAGGCTTCACCAATGGCAGCAGCCATGCCTTCTGTGTCAATCAGCCTGGATGTTATGTCAAGCCTGTCTGCACTGGCACCAGGGTCACCAGCCAAGACTTCAATGTCACCATCACCCTTGACCAGCACTGAAGTCTTGAAGTGTTTTCTGCTCCATGGGTTTGACACATGAGACTCTGCTGGTGGCAGCTCATCAGGGAAGCCATCCACTGATTCTCTATTGAAGAGAGTGCCTGTCCTGTAGTGGTCCACATTCAGGTATGACAGACCAATCAGAGCCAGCTCAGCCAGTGCTCCAGCACAGCTCTTGCCACTGACATTGGCATAGGGAATGGTGCCCACATAGACAGGAGCCAGCAAGAAGACATCCTTGTCAACAAAGCCCACCAGCACTTCATGCTCCACACCCCTGCTGCTTTTCACTGTGTGCTTGGTCATATAAGTCCTAGCATCAATCTGAGCAGAGACCTGCACATCAGCCACCACTTCCAGACTGGGCCATCTCCACACCTTGACCCTGGTGACTTCTGGGTCAAGTGGCTGCTCACCTGGTCCATGGTACATGGCTGCAATGAAATTCTTATTCAGCTCTCTCATGGTCCACATCAAGATGGTCCTGGTGTTTTCTTCTGTGGTGGAGTCCAGGACCAGGTGTGGTGCTGTGTCAGATGCAGAGAAGAAGTCCACCTTGCCACCACCACCAGAATTGCCTGCCTTCTTATTAGACCATCTCTGCACTGCCAGTCTCTGGATGCCATTGATGCATCTCATGCCACCTGGCCCAAAGGTGTCACTTGGACCCACAGTGCTGGTGTTGGACAGTCTCCTTGTTTGCAGCTTGCTGGTGGCAGTGCCACCTGATGTCTCATTGATGAGCCAGGACACAGCAATGATGTCTTCAGCCAGTCCCCAATTCTTGGCAGGTATGAATTCCACTGCTGCCTGCCTTGGGTTGCCATTGCCAGTGTTATCCAGGTTGACATTGAAGGAGCCATCTTTGTAGAGAGCAATCGGATTAGGCAATGCACCCACCTGCCTGATGCCCCATCTGTCACCCAGCTCATGGTCATATCCTGCATTCCAATCAGCACTGGACAGATTGTTCATGCCAGTGTTTCTCTGCACATCCCTGTCCAATTCAAAGGAGCCAACAGGCACACTCTCCAGGCTGGCTGGCTCTGTGTCCAGATAGGCTGTCCAGTCTGCCTTGACTGGGAAGCCACCACCATGAGTGGTCCACTTGGAGCCAGGTGACAGGCTCTCCACAAAGGCACCAGCCTGGAGCTGAATGGCTGGCTCTCCATTCTCTGAATTGAGTGGCCTGCTTATCAGGTGCTCAAAATTCAGGTCACTCAGCCCTGCACTGGTCCAGCCCTGCCTGAAGGGCACTGACAATGCACTGACTTGTCCAAGTGCAATGTTGACATCAGTGATGCCAGCCAGGTTGAAGAGAGTGGTGGCCAGGTCTTCCAGTGTCTGGTGTCTTAGGAAGGGTGTGAGCAGGTTGACCATGGCATCAGTGAAGCTGTTAGAGTAGTTAGTCTCCACACTGAAGGTGGAAAGCTGCACACTTATGATGGTCTTCTGCTCTTGATTGACACCATTGTCCAGGACCACCACATCTCCCCTGGCAAAGTCTGTGGCATCTGGTGTGCAGGTGACCAAGATGGTGCCAGAAGAGACTGTGCAGGTCACTCCACTCACATCTCTCTTGGTCAGCTCTGCGCTGAATTTTTCCAGCAGCTTGCTCAGTGAGAATGCCTGCACACTCAGGACACCTTCTGTCCTATCCACCTGCACAGAGAAGGGCACATCCAGGATGCCACTGAAGAGCCTTTCCCACTTGGCTCTTCTGACTGGTGCCTTCCTGTCCAGCTCCATCTGCCAGATGTCAGTGGGCAGTGCCTGGCCAAGCAGACCTTCAATGAAGCCATCAGCATCCTTCACTGCCAGCTCCATGTCACCATGCACCAGACTCAAGGTGTCATCTTCCAGCTCTTCATTCAGGCTGCTGATGCCACCAAGATCCACCCTGTCTGTGATGTCATACCTGGTCAGGTCTGGTGCCACCAGATTCACTGCCAGCTCCAATGCACTCATGTCTTCACCTTGAAGCCAAGCTGCTTGGCAGCAGCAGCATTGATGGCCTGAAGCTGCATGTCAGTGAGCAAGCCTCTCCTGTGCATGTCCAGAGCCACCTGCACTGGCAGCACCTTGGTGGCCAGTGCATTAGGCTCAGGTGCCTTCAGCTTCTTACCTGATGTCTCTGTGCTCTTCATCAATCTCTGACTGCCTGAGCTGTCTCTTGAGTCTTCTCAGGCCCACCCTGCCACTGATGATGGCACCTTGGAAGTTGAAATTCTGAGTGCTGGACTGGTCCACATTGCTGATGGTGTCTCCAATGTTTCCAGCAGCTCCACCTGGAATGGCAGTGCCATCACCGATGCCTGCCAGACCCTGTGCAAAGCCATCAGAGAAGAGCTGCACCATGTCCTGTGCCCATCTCCTGCCACCCAGTGTGGCCAACCGATCGTTGGCAGGGTCATCAAAGCCAGCACCCTGCACACTGGTGCTCTGAATCTTGGCCACCTGTGCAGCACCTGCTGCTGCTGTCAGTGCAGCCAAGACATATGAATAGGGTGGTGTCAGCTCCAGTGCCTTGGCAATGCCCCTGGCTGTGCTGATGACAGCACCTGCAATGGCTGTGGCTTTGTTTGCTCCAAAGATGGCATTGAGAGACCTGATGACACCATCCTGGAATAGCTGTGTCTGCTCCTGCTGCAAGGCAGTCTTCTGCTTGGTGAGACCCACACTGGCTGCATCAGCCTTCTTCTGGATGGCAAGCCTCTGGTCAGCCAGCACCTGCTCGAGCAATGTGACATCTTCACCAGCAGCTTCTCTCAGCACCAGCTCAGCTTCAAATTGGGCAGTCAGTGCTTCCAGCTCTGCTTCCATCCTGGCAGTGATGATGGCCTGCTCCACTTCAAACCTGGCTTCTGAATTCTCCTTGGTGTTGGCCAGCCTCTGCTCCAGTATGGCAAGGTCCACTTCAGACTCAGCTTCAGCTCTCCTTTGCAGCATCTCAAAATCAAGGGCAGCTCTGTCTCTATTAAAGCCATCAATCTTGTGGGCTCTGGCCAGGTCAAAGGCATCATTGACACCCTGAGTCTCAATGCCCATCTTGATGGCATTGTCCACTGCAATCCTTCTCTGTCTCTCCAGCAGCTCCAGCTCCAGCTCCAGCCTCTCATCAGATGAAGCACCAGCAGCTTCAATCTGCTGAGCCAGTAGTGCATCACTTATAGCCTTCTCAGCTTGCAGCTTGGTCTTGCCAAATTGAGCAATCTTGCTCTTCTTCTGTGCATCAATCTGAGCATCAATGGCAGCAGTGTCCTTGCCAGATGCCAGAGCCACTGCCTTCTCTTGCTTCCTTCTCAGCTCCAGCAGCTCCAGCTCCTTGTCCAGCTTGGCCTTGCTGCCAGCATCCAGTGCTTGAATCTCTGCCTGAAGAATGGCTTGCTGCTTTCTCCTGGATGCTGCCAGCTCTTGCTCTCTCTGCTTGCTCAGTGCCACTTCAAGCACAGCACCCTTGCCATCCTGTGCCATCTTGAAGTCATCCACTGAATCCTCCCATATTTCAGCTTCCAGCTCAGCACCAGCAGCCACACTGGCTGCAATGTCCTTCATGGTCTCAAGGGCTTCAGCCTTGATGCCATCAAAGAATTCACCAGGGTCAGCAATCAGCTTCTTGATGTCCAGAGCCTTCTTGATGACATTGCCGAGACCAAGGAAGCCCTGCATGCCAGCATCCACCATCACACCAATGGCCACACCCAGTGTCTTGACTGTCTTGACAGTCACATCAAAAGCCCTGGACAAGAAGCCCACCACAGGTGCCAGCCCTGCTCCCACTGTTCTCTTCAGCTCATTGAAGGTGGCACCAAGACTCTCAATGTCTGACTGTGTGTCAGTCTGGGTCTCAGAGAATCCACCATACAAGTCATCCAGCTCTTCAAGAAGCTGGGCCTGAGTCTTAATGGCACCATTCTCATTCCTGAGCTGGAGACCCAGAGCCTTGGCTGCTTCAGTGACTTCACCTTGCAGCAGGTTTGCAAGTCTCTCAGCATTGACACTCATGTCACCAAGACCAGCATTGGTCAGGTCAGCAGCCAGCTTGGTGGCAAACATGGCACCACCCACATCCTTGGTGATACCTAAGAATTTTTGGAAGGATGGCTGAGCATCCTGGACCAGCACACCAGCAGTGTCTTCCAGTGACTCCAGGAAGCCTTCCACCTTTGGCAGCTCTTCTGATGCAATCAGTCCAAAGGATGTGATCTGCTGGCCAATGGCAGAGAAGCCACGCTGGATGCTGGATTCAAGTGTGACTGCATCCTTGGCAAACTTGGCCAGCACTGCACCACCCACCAGGCTGGTCAATTGTCTCTTCAGGTCTTTGGCAGCCTTGCCAGTGCCAGTCAGCTCCTGCTTTGCTTTCCTGGCCTTCTTCTCTGCTTCAGTGAGTCCCTTGCCAGCACCCTTGGCAGCCTTCTCAGTGCCAGCCAGCTCTTCCTTGGCCTTCTTGGCCTTCTTCTCCACTTCAGTGAGCTGCTTGCCTGCATCCTTGGCACCAGTGCCCTTCAGGATGAATTCAATGAAGGCTTTGACTCCAAGGTCAGCCATCACTCAGCTCCAACCTTCTGCACCACAATGCCAGGCAGTGTGCTTCCCATAAACCAATTGTGCTCCTTGCTTGGGTCAGGCACTCTCTTCTTCTTGTCAAGCACCTGTGGGATGGCTTCAATGGTCTGGATGAATGCTTCATAGGACCATTGCATGATGCTGTGTGGTGGCTGATGGAATATCAGTGCCAGCTCCATGATGGTGAATCTCTGCTCTGGGATAAGTCCAGGCACATCTTCAGCAGTGAAGCCATCAGGGTCTTCCTGCAAGGCACTGAAGTCCAGTGTGCTGATGACTGACCTGATATTGCAGCAATTGATGAGAGCCTGGATGAGCAGCCTGGCCAGCTTCTCATCCCTCACAATGTCCATGGCCATCTGACCTGGCCTGCCCTGCTCAGGCACCACACAGCCAAGCAGGACCATGGACAGTCTCTCTCTGCCAATCCTGGTGAAGAGTGGCAGCAGTGTCTTCACTGGGTCAGGGTCTTCAGAAGAGTGCAGCTTGAGAGCTGCCAGAATCTCTGGCCAGTAGAGAATGACAGCTCTGTGGACAGCTTGCACTGTGGGCTGGCTCAGAGTGTATCTCAGCCCACAGTGCTCCACTGTCAGAGACTCTTGGCAGAATGCTCTCATGGCCCAGAGAGCAGACTACATGGCATCGGTGATGAGCATAACCTTGTCAGCAGTGGTGACACTGGTGTCAAAGTTGCACATCAGATTCAGCTCCACCATCTGCTCATTGTCCTTGGTCCACTGAATCTCAGCAACTTCAGACACTGATGCTCTCCAGGCAAAGACCACCCTTGTGAGTGCATCACCCAGGCCCTTGCCTGTGATCTTGAGCTGATGATACTGTTCCACAGCCAGGCCCACTCTCAGCACCTTGTCAGTGGCAGACCCATCACCAGACAGATTGGCAGCAGGCTGTCTGAAGGCATCAGCCCAGTGCTCAAGGGTGCTTTCAATCATTGGCACCTTGATGGCAAAAGCAGTGTCTGTGGGGCTCCTGATGATGGTGGCAGCAGCCTGCTCACTCTTGACTTCATAGTCAGTGAAGCTGGGTGCAATGGTGACTGGTCCCCTGGTGTGGCCCACTTCAGTGGGTGAGCCCACTGGAGCAGCAGCAGCCACATATGGGTCCAGGAAGATGGTGGCTGCACCAATCAGGACATTGGCAGTGGTCTGGGCCATGGCTTCTCTCTCCTTCTAGTTACTGGACCTAGGCAGCAGGTCCAAGGTCATCCTTGCCAAAATTCATACCCATCTGGAATTTCATGCTGTTCTCAGCAAAGTCTTCATCTGTGACACCACTGATGCTGTCATTGCTGGTGAGCTGCATGGGAGCATTCAGGAAGCCACCCAAGTCAATGTCTGACAGGATGGCCTTGATGACATCATCATGGATGTGGCAGATGTCTCTGGCTCCAGTGGTCTTCAGTGTGTCATGAGCAGCAGCCTCTGTGACAAAGCACATGATCTCCTGCTGCCACTGTGTCTGAGTCAGTCTGTCAAAGGCTGGATAGCTTTGTGCTTCAAGCAGCACTGGCACACACAGGTATGGAAGCAAGATGCCCTCATGCTCATGGGGCAGCACCAGCCTGTTATATACCCTGCCACCAATGTCCAGGTGGAAGCTAGGTGGACCCACTATCTGAGACTTCAGCAGCGTTGTCAGCTTCTGGATTGCATCCCACTTGCCCTTCATGGCAGCACCTGACACTTCCTGTGGCAGTGACCAGGTGTCAATGTACCAATCACTCCTTGCCAGGACAGGCAGACCAACCAAGACAGCCACCACCACAAGATCAGCAGCAGAGCTGGGTGCTGTGAATGTCTTTGAAAAGGGTGTCCAGACTGCTGATGTAAAGGTGCTCTTGAGGGCATTGACAATCTCTGTGGTGCTGAAGTCAGACCAGATGAGAGAGATTCTGATTCTGGACAGTGAGTGGCCTGGAGCAGAGAAGACATGGACCTTGATGGTGTATTCCTGGCCTGCAATAAAGGAGATGTTATTCTGCCTGAAGTCTCCACTGCCATCATCAGCAGACCCATCCTGGCTGAATGCATACATGGATTGCACGCCTGTGTGTGCCTGGTCTGTTGACAGCTCAGACTTCTCTCCATTGACCCAGAGTCCTTGTGTCTCATGTGATGGTGCATCAATCAGCTCAATGGTCATCAGTTTGGCAGCAGCTTTCCAATGGGTGGCAGCTTGCCTGTCCTGAGTGCAAGCAGGATGGCTCTCCTGACAGCAGTGGGTGCCTTCTCTTGATTCTCAAGCAGCGTGTCTCTCAGATAGTGCCTGGCCACTATGTCCATCTTCCTGGTGTGTGCTCTCACGAAGGCTGTTCTCTGTCTCTTCTTCTTCAGTGCCTTCTTCACTCTCCTGCCTGATGCCTTGCTTCTGGCTTGCTCCACCAGTGTCCTGGTGTGTGCCTTCACCTGCACTCTGCCCTTGAAGCCTTCTTCAAGTGCAATGCCATACCTGAGTGATGTGCCAATGCCAGCAGTGACTGTGGCTTCTGAGACTTCCAAGAATCTGCTGGCTGTCACATCCCTGATGAGATTGCCAGTGACTCTATTGAGCACCTGCCCTCTCAGCTTGTCCTTGGTCACTCTCCTGAGCAGGAATGCACTGAAGGCTTGTGCTGCTCTGGTCACCAGGGCAAGCATTCTCTTGTCCATGAATTCCAATCTCTCACCCTGTCTCTTGAGATTGATGTTGACCTTGGTGGTGAATTCAGGCACTGGGCTCACCATGCAGCATCAGGCCATTGAAGACCCTGAGAGAGAGTGGAGTGAGAGCCTTCTGAAGTGTGGCACCTGAGCCTGGCTTGCTCTTGCTTGCCTTGGTCAAGTCCACTGGATTCTTGAAGAGCAGCCAGGCCACTTCCATCAGCAGCAGCCTGGTGGCCTTGGGCACTGCATCAGAGTCCACTGGCCCACCAGTCAGATTGAATGAGATGTTTTGCACACCAGGTGCCCAGCTCCTGGAGATGGTGGTGCCCACTCTATTGGTGACATTCTGCCTGATGAGTCTGAATCTTGGGAAGTCAGTGATGACATCCACTGTGGTATCAAAGCCTGATGCCTTGGTCAGAGTGGTGCCATCTTCCATAATCATATTGATGCCAGTGAGTGGCTGCCTGGCTCTTGGCAGAAGCAGGATGTGCCTGTACCTGCCACATACTCTTCTGTTGTCATCACCATCCATCACAGTGGCCTGGCTGGCTGAGACTGAGAAGTCTCTGCCTGTCAGGTCTTGCACCAGTGTGACAGCAGCAGGAATGATGTGGTCATCCAGCAGACTGGAGTCCACACCTTCACCCACACCAGGAGCTGCCCAGTCAAGCAAGTCCTGTGCTTCAAAAGGGTATGGCATCAGCCAGCTCTGGTGCAGCCTTGATTGCCAAGCAGGATGTGAGCTGCCCAGTGTGGCACTGACAGCTTCCCATCTTCAGGATTGAAGTGATGGACTTCACCAGTGTGTGGATTGATGAGACCCACAGAGCCCATCCTGACAGGACAGTCCAGCTTGATGGGCTCTTCTTCTGGTGACTCAGCAGGACTTCTTCCGACACCAGCAGCTTCCTGCTCAGCAGCTTCCTTGTCAGCCTGCTCAGAGGCTTCCTTGTCAGCAGCAGCAGCATCCTGCTCCAGTCTCTTCTCTTCTTCCTTGGCAGCTTTCTTGGCTGCCTTCTCTTCCTTGGACAGTGCAAACATCAGCAGACTCCTTGCTTGAAAAGTGGGAGCAGGTGAGCACCAGCCTGCTCCCACCACTTGGACTGCCTAGGTCAGCCCTTCTTCCAATCAGCCAACGTGGATGTTATAGAGCAGGCCACATCCACCAGTGAAGAGCACTCTGACCACTCCCCAATTCCTGGTCTCGAAATTGAAGATGGGTCCAGTGCTGGGTGTGCTTGCGTAGTCCCATCTTTCCCAGTCATAGCCACCCACCCAGTCAATGGGTGCAGGGACATTGGCATCAGGGTATGGGATCTCCACAGGCAGAATCAGAATCATCCCACCAGGCATCCAGGGCAGGACATCCACAGGGCAGACATCACCAGTGACAGCATTGACAATGCTGCCAATGTGGTATCCCTGCATCAGTGTGGTCCTTGGCACACCTTGTGGGTCCACGAAGATGGTGGGACCAGCACCAGCAGCAATGCCCATTCTGGTCAGCACTCTGGAGTCCACACCACCCACCTGCAATCGGAACCTGCCAATCTTGGCAGTGTCCCAGATGGACTGGAAGGCATCCTGAATCTGTGTGATCTCACCATTGGCTCCAGTGAGCACAGCATTCACATTCTTCAGGTAGGAGCCAGAGCCAGCAGCATTGAGCTGCTGGATGATGCCATCGTATGAATTGGCATCAGCACTGTTGGCCACCAGTGTGTCAGCAGCAGCTCCACCAGTGGCAAGGCTTGTGATGGTCACCAAGGTCTGAGTGACCACTGCTTCACAATCCAGGTTTGCATCACCAGTGCTGGTGCCCAAGAAGAGCAGGTATGCAGCAGCATCAGGCTCTGCATCCCAAGTGAGATTGACACCATTGTCAGTCCCACCCATGGCACCTGTGTTGACTTCAGCACTGAGAGGGCCAATGCCATCCACTGAAGGGTCAAAGGCAGCCACAGCCCTGCCAGCCAGCAGTGCATTGCCACCACTCACATCAGCAGGTCTGTCAATGGCCAGCCTGTTGGCTGCTGCCAGCGTGATGGCAGCCACCTTGAAGAAGACAGTGACTGCACCAATGGTGCCCACTGCATTGACTTCAGCAGCAGCAGGTGTGGAAGGAGCACCAAGGGCAGTGATGTTGCCACCCAAGAATTGGATCTCTTCCAGCTTCATTGCAATGGCCAGGGTGTTGGCAGTCTCCTTGGCCAAGGCAGGGTCAAAGCCTTCAGATGCAGCCACTGCTTCCCTGGTCACCTTGCCTTGCAAGGCCACATTCTGGTAAGTGGCTGTCTTGGGAGTCACTGTGGTGGTGAACAGAGCACCAGCAGCATTCTCAGTGGTGGTGGCCTTGGGACTGCTCAGAGCAGTGATGGCCTTCCATTGTGTGGCAGTGGCACCAGCGTTGACCTTCCTTGGAATGGTCTGCCTGAAGGGTGCCTGCAAGGCCACAAGCTGCTTGGCAGGTGCTTCAAGCACGATGCCAGTCAGATTGGTGGATGTTTGAATGGTCTTCTTCAGGGTGCCATCTTCCATGGCCTTCAGCAGTGACTGCTGTGCCAGCAAGATGGTGTCCTGACTTATCTGAGCAAGATTCATCTCTCTCTCCTTGCTGCTAAATTGACATCAATTAGCAGCTAGTTAGTGTCAAACCCTTGGGACTGCCAGTGTGGCCAGGCCCATCCTGGCTTGCTTCAGTGCATCACCTGTCAGTCCACCTTCCTTCTCCAAGGTGTCCACAGCCTTCTCAAGCTGCTCCACAGTCAGGTCACCACCAGGCTTCTGTGGGTCACTGCCCAGTGACTTGGCCACTGCTGTGACAGCCCTGCCCACAGCAGCAGGGGCACCTTCCACTGTCTGCACTCTCTGCTCCATCTTCTCCAAGCCCTCTGTGACTTCAGCCAGGCCAGTCTTCACAGCTTCCTGCACTGTGGTCTTCACCACCTTGGCAAGAGCTGTCTGCACTGTCTGGCTCTCTCCCAGAGCCTTGGCCAATGGGGCAGCCAGGTCAATCTCTCCAATCTGACCCTTGATGAGCACACCCAGCTTGGCAGCCTTCTCTGCTTCATCATCTTCATCAGCATCAGGGTCAGGGTCTGCATCAGGGTCAGCAGGTGGTGCATCATCACCTTCACCTTCATCAGACCTGTCCACTTCTGCTTCAAGTGCATCAGCATCCAGTGACAGGGCAGATGCCATCTCAGTCACCTGTGTGGTGCTGGGTGTGGTCTCACCCTTGGCAATGGCAGCCACAGCAGCAGCATCAGTCTCATCACCCATCTCTGCTGCCACAGCTTCAGTATTCATCTCCTTGTCCATCATGGCTTCAGTGACCATCTCACCCACTGACTGCTTCTTCATGCTGGGTGCCCACAGGCCAATCTTCTGCAAGGCTCTCAGCCTGGTCACCTTCTCCAGCAGTGGAGTCAGCTTCTCCAGGTCACCAGCCTCAATGGCAGCAGCCAGCTCTTCTGTGCTGGGTGCTTCAGGTGCAGCAGGAGCTGCATCAGCACCAGGGGCATCAGGAGTGGTGGCCACCTGCATGTCAGCATCCTGCTTCACAAAGAGAATGGACTGGAGTGCTTCAGCCACATCATGGACATTGATGGCTTCTGACTCTGCATCCATCTGGCCCATCTCAGTCAGGATGGTCTTGATGGAAGCAATGGCAGCAGTGGCAGCAGCAGAGACTGCTCCTGCATCCTTCTCCAGTGCATCAGCTCCCACCATCTTGGTCAGCTCCAGGCTGCCATCAGTCTTGAGTGCAGTGAAGGTGGAGCCATACATGCAGGGATTGTCAGCCAGTGAGCCTTCTGCCACCAGTGGTGTGTATCTGACTGTGCCATCTTTGCCAGGCCACTTCTTGGCATAGTCACCACCCATGCTGAATCCTGTGTAGACACCAGCCACACACTTGGCCCACTCATCTGGGTCCACCACATGAGCACAGACTTCAATCTGCTTGGTGTGGTCATTGGGCAGCACACTGACAAACTTGCCAGCAGCCTTCTTGGTGTGCATCACCCTGAGATTGCCAGCAGACTTGCCCTGCCCTGGCACACCAGTGGTCTTCTTGAATCCATTGGACCAGTCAAGCACTGCCTGCTTGCCAGTCTCCCAGTCCATCACTTCACCTGCCCTGTCAGGGGCAGACTCAGCCAGCACTCCAAAGACAAGCTGCCTGCTGTGGTCCAGCTTAGTCAGTGGTGCAAACATCGCCAGACTCTGCTTGCTCATCTCTGTCTCCTTCTCATTTACCAGTCAACACAATTGAAGTCAGGTCAAACTCTTCAGTGCCTTCTGCTCCCCACTGCACTCTCACCAGGTCAGCAGGCAGGTGCTTGAAGATTGCATTCCTGCCTGGGAAGCTGGGTGGTGACTCCTGGCTGAAGTTGCGCTTGAAGGTGTCAGCAATGACATCAATGGTCACACCCTCTGCTGTCCCTGACACGATGTCATAGGGCATGTCAAACCAATTGAGCCCATCAAAGCTGACTTGCAGCCAGGCCACCAGGTCATCAGTGGAGCCACCAGGATGGTCAGCAAGGGTGGTGGCACCAAGGATGTCACACAGGCTCAGGTCTTCCACGTTGGTGGCACCACTCTCTGGACCAGTGATGTCCACCACATTGTCCAGCATCACTCTCTTCTGGAGACTCACTGTGCTGGCTTCCTTTGCTTGAGTGTCAGCCTGACTGTCAGTGGCCACTCACCTGGTGTGGCAGGTGAAGCAAAGCCCTTCTGTGTGTGGAACCTGATGAGTGGGAAGGGCAGGTGCTTGAAGATGCCAATGGACTTATTGAAGTCACCAGCAAAGCCTGTCTCATTGAAGTTGCGCTTATTTGTGACTGGGTTCGGGATTGGGTTGGCAGTGGAATTGGAAGCATCAATGGCATCTTTCATCTGAATGTCCACAGGCATGTCAAACCACTTCAGGCCATCAATGCTGCCCTGGCAATAAATCTTGGCTTGGCCATTGGCATTCACACTGTCTGCATCAAATTGAAGAATAGTGGCTGACATGCTGTCATAGTCAGAGACATCAATGGCAGCAGTGACTGTGGTGCCTTCAAAGGCCAGCTCCTTGGCCACAGTGACTGTCTTGCCATTGAGATTCAGAGCCATTGGAAGTCTACTTGCCCACCAGTGATGCACTGAAGGTATAGGAAGGAGTGGTGCCTGCCACTGCATAGGCAAGCCTGATGACATCACCTGGCAGGTGCTTATACACAGCCAGGTAATTGGTGTTGTCATCACTCTCATCTGCCTGATTCACAGCATTCCTTCTGTTCTCAGTGGCAGTGACATCACCCACTCCTGCTGTTGTAATCAGTTGAAGGTCATAGGGCATGTCAAACCATGTGGTCCCACCATCATCAGAGACCTGGAGCCAGACAGACAGGTCCACACTGGTGCCTGTGGCAGCACCCAGAGCCACACCAAGGATGGCCATGGTGAGATTGGGAATTTTGATGGGATTGCCGAAACCATCAGCAATGACTGTGGTGGTGGGCAGCAGCTCAATGACCTTGGCCTTGGCCATTAGGGTGTGCGCCAGGCTTGCAGCATGACTTCTGCATGGTCCACATCCACATGCATCTCACCCTGCTCAGTGCCAGATGTCTGGTCATAGGTGCCTTCAGGCCAGGGACCAGCCACCTTGTGCTCATTGGCAAGCAGCGTGACAGTCCTGGCAGGCACAGTCTGACCATCCACCTTCTTGGGAATGCTGATGGTGACTGTCCTGGTGCTGGCTCCTGAATTCCTGAGAGTCAGCCACTCCACACCAGTATTCTTCATAACGTGATTGTTAGTGGCATCACCAGTGACTTCAGTGCCAAGGGCACCAAGCAAGGCACCAGCTCTGCCAATGGTGGTGACAGGGACATCCAATCTGGCCATCTCATCTCTCCTTACTGGAAGAAGGGCACTGCTGCCCTGACACAATTAGGGTGACCAATCTTGTGCTGCTTGAATTGTTCCACAGTCCAGACCTGTCCATCTGCCTGTGAGCCCATCTGCACCACACCCACCTTCCCTTCTGAAGCCTTGGGTGCCTTGGCATTGTGTCCATCAGGCAAGCAGCCAGCACCATCCAGGATCTCCACAAATTCCACACCACTCTCTGCATACCCTTCAGCAGCACCTTCAGAGAGAGCCAGTGCTGTCTCTGTCCTGGCAATGGTAGCTGCCCTTGCTGGACCCAGTGTGGCATTCAGCTCACTGGCCAGCTTCTGTGGTGACCATCCCAGCTCCAGACCTTGCACCACTTTGTTTTGGATGTCCTGCCTGAGTGTGGCTGAGATGTTACCCACCAGCTCAGCAGCTCTCTCTGTTGCAAAAGCCACAGCCTGTGCTGGTGTCTGACCCAGTGTGATCCCAAGGGCACCAGCAGCTTCACTGGCACCAATGGCAGTGACTGACTCCAGGACTGCTGTCAGCTCCTTCAAGAAGTCATCACCAAAGGCCAGTGGCGGGAAGTCATCCTGCTTGGCCAGCTTCTCTGCTGTGGTGTCTGGTGTGCCTGCTGTCAGCTCTCTCAGTGCCCATGCTCTCAGGGCACCTTCCACACTTGCCAGCCACTCAGTGAAGAGCTGATTGATGGTGGCTTCTGCACCAATGGCTGCATCAGGCAGGTCAGGTTCCACCTTCTTGAGCTGGCCAATGACCATGCTGATGTGCTGCCAGCCAATGCCATCAGCTCTCAGGTATGGTGCAATGCAGGTGGACTGGAAGGGCACATCATGCACCATCAGCTTGTGCAGTCTCCTGCCCTTCCTTCTCAGTGCCACCAAGTCCTTGATGAGTCTCTGCCTGAATGAGCCATAGGCCAGACCCAGTGCAGTGAGGGCAGGCTGGCTGACATCGGACAGGGCACCATCTTCCAGTAGGTCAGACTCTTCAGAGGCAGGCTGCACTGGTCTGGCATCTTCAAGGCCAAGGTCACCAGGTGTGGGTGGCTTGGCAGGTCCACCACCACCTGCTGCTTGGATGGTGATGAACTCTTGGCCAAGGTCTCCACCGACAGGTGGAGCACCAAGGCTGGCTCTCAGCTCATCTCTCCTGAGCACAGGGACTTCAAGCATGGCTCTCTGAATCAGTGAGCTGTCAATCTTGGCCACATCAGTGTCTTCAGCAGGCTCTCTGGCCTTCAGCAAGTCAGCCAAGAAGACTGGGCCATTAGGTGTGGTGATGATGGGACCAAGGTCTGCCAGTGCTCCATCAAGCACTGGGTCAAGTCCCTGCTGCTTGCGCCACTCATCAATCTCCATGGCACCAGCAGTGACCATGGCAGTATTGCGTGCAAGGGTGGTGGTCTCATCTTCTGTCTCATCTGCCTGCCACCTGAATTCCACTTCTTCCACTTGCAGGACATCACTGATGTATCTATTTAGGATGTGCTCAATGAAGTGAAGCACTGGCTTCACACCTGACTCCAGGCTGCTCAGCTCATGCATCTCACCTGATGCCCTGTTCATCATCTTCACAATGGGCAGGGGAGACACACCAAAGGCCCAGCAGATAACTCTGCCAAGCCACTCCATGAATTCAAATTTCCATTCTCTGCTCTTGACATCATGGAGCCCTGCACCATCACCACCAGGCACCATGTGCAGCCTGCCTGTCCTTTGCTCCATGTTGCCAATCATCATGTTGTCAAAGAGCTGCTGAAAGTCAGCCACTTGCTCTGGTGACCAGCCTGCTGGTGTGCTCCAGATGGCATCAGGCAGTGTGCCTGTGGTGAAGAAGGCAAGGTCAGTGTGCTGCTTCCTGATGGCCACATTGATGGTGGTCAGCACATTCTCCACAGGGCTTCTGCCATAGGGCAGATTAGGTCTTCTGTTCCTAGGCAGATACCACAGCTCCTGCTGTGTAAACTCGGTTTCCACTCTGCCATGCACCACCTGCTGGAAGGCAGCTTCATTCTTGTCAATGGGTGGCCTGCCCCTGTCATCCACCAAGGGAAGGATGCTGGCACCATCAGCTTGCTCAATCCCAATGGGCTGGCCTGACCTGGTGTAGCGTGGATACAGAGTCAGTGCATCTGTGACCAGCAGCTCTTCCAGCACTGGTGCCAGCCAGCTCTTGAAGTCCATGCCAGCAAGTGGGTCTGGATACTGGACAGCAAGCCTGACCTGCTCCACCTGGTCTTGCAGTGCATCCTGATTCTCTTTGAATTCAGGCTTGACTCCCACTTCCCAATTGGTGCCAAGCACCTGGCCACTGACATCAGTGATGGCAATGCGAACCAAGTCAAAGTCAGACAGTGCTCTCAGGAGCTGGAAGCTGGTCAGCTCCTGTGCCCATCCCTGCCTTGGTGTGGTCCTGAGATTGACAGAGATGTCATGGAGCTGCCCTCTGGGTGGAGAGCCTGCTGCCATGGTGGCAGGCATAGGTGGAGCTGGTGTGCCTATCCTGCCTTCATCAGATGTGGTGGCCTTGGCTTGCAGGAAATCAGCCACTGTCTGGGCAATGTTGGCCACCCTCTGGATAAGTGGTGGCATCAGTCAGTGTCCCTGTCCCTGTCCTTGTGCCTTCTTGGAATGGATGGCTGTGGTGCCTGCCTGACCAGTGGTCTCATGCAGCCTCTGCACGTTGGCACCATGTCATCATCCACATGATGCTCTTGGCCTACCTCGATGGGCAGCCTGCACCTGCCACATTGCTGGACCTGCACACTCTTGGCCATCAGTCTCTCCTTGACTTCTTGATGAGCTGAAGGATGACAAGGAATTGACCCACCACCACCAGGAGCAGGACAGCCACAATGCCATGCTCATTGAGCAATGCACTGATGGCCTGCTGCCAGCTCTGTGGCTTCAGTGCATCCACTTGGGCCAGCAGATTCACTTGACCCTTGCTCCTACAATCCAAGCCTGAGTGGTGCCAGAGCTGATGCCTGTCGGGCTTATGAGAATCTTTGAAGGGCTACATGGCAGCACATGGCAGCCAAGGCCAATGGCACTCATGGGAGAGCCTTCAGCAGTCTGAAGTGTCACACTCACATTGGCAGGTGACCTTCCCAGGATTTCATAGGCTCCACCGACACCACCACTGAGAATTAGGCAGGCACCCTTGACATCATAGGCAGTCAGGTCCAATGGGGCTGTGTCAGTGTTGGCCACTGACATGGTGCCTATCAGAATGTCAACATAGTCACCTGGCTTCTTTGCCATCTTCCTTCTCCTTCCTTCTTGCCAGCTCTGCTCTCATGTGGTCCAGCAGACCTGAGTGTGATGAGTCCATTGCTCTGTGCAGATAGGTCAGCATCTTCACCATGTCAATGTGCAGGCCAGTGCTGCCAGTGCCAGTGGGCTTCACGATCTTCAGCAGCTCATGACCTGTGATGGTGTATCTGGTGTGCCTGCACTGCTCACCCAGCTCTCTGATGAAGTCATCAGCATCAGGGTCTGCTCTCCATGCTGTGACCTTGCCTGCATTGAGTCTGGCAAGCAGGTCATAGCAGTCTTCAGACACACTGCTCTGGCTGGCTTCATAGGGCAGGATGCAGGGGATTCTCCTGTGCAGTGCCTTGGCCACTGCATGCCCCACACCCCTGGCATCACACACACCTGACCTGACCTGCCAGTGCTTGGCCAGTGCAGACAAGTCCTTGATGATGTCCCTGTCTCCTTCAATCACAGCCAGGTGCTGCTTGCCTGTCCAGTGGAAGCCAGTGACAAGCCTGACATCATTGAAGGTGGTGTGGTCCACTGCCTGTGCTGAGTCATATTCAAAGATGACACCACAGGTGCTGTCCCTGGTGGGCTCTTCAGCTCTGATGGCTTCATCATCTGCATCCAGCTCTGACTCACCACCAATGTCAATCAGGATGCCATAGGCCATGCCAGCTCTTGGTGCTGAGAGCTGTGGATGGTCACCACTGAAAAGAGCTGTCCTGTGATGGTCCTTGAGGTAGGCACCAGCAGACTGCACTGCCTTGAGACAATACTGGGTCAGCCAGATTGGGTGTGACTCACCCAGCTTGCTCTTCCTGTTCTCACAGTGCTTGGCATAGGGCTCTGACAGCTCAGCCCAGATGTCCCATGGATACACCATGGACCTGTCAGTGCCCTCACCATGTAGTCTGTATTCATGCAGCAGGTCCAGCTCATCAGCAGCCACTCCCCACATGATGCATGGAGCATTGGTGCTGGCAGTGAAGGGCATGAAGTCTTCTTCAAACTTGTTTGCATCAATCTTGTGGGCTTCATCAATGGACAGCCCAATGGATGCAGTGGCACCCACCACATTGCTGGTGGCTCCACCTGACATGAATTGCAGCATGCCCTTGCCATACTGGACAATGAAGCCTTCCCTCTGTCTCACCTTGCTCTGGTCCAAGAGTGGGTCAGCATCAATGTGCTTCTCAAGCCTGATCTTGGATTGCACTATCTGAGGCTTCCATGTGGGTGCTGTCCTGATGTAAGTGGAGCCAGGGATGCCTTGGAAGATGGAGAGCAGCCTGCACTCAGCCATGGCTTCAGTCTCATTCTTCATGGTCTGCCTGGATGACAGGCAGGTCAGAATCTCACCTTCCTTGTCAGCTATGGCTTCTTCCCATCTGTCAATGCACTGCACCTGTGGCCATGGCATCTCTGCCTGTGCTTCAGGGAAGACCAGTGGCCTGCCAAGCTGCTCAGCTCTGATGTCATCAGCCTCTGCAAACATGAGAGCCCTGTGATAAGCAGGGTCTGTGATTGCCTTGAGACAGTCAGCTTGGGACAGGTCCAGCATCAGCACCATCCTGTCTGCTGGATGGCTCTGTGCTTGCCCAGCTCACCCAGCTCTTCAATCTGATTCATGCAGGCAGCTCTCAGGTGCTCCAGTCCAAGCTGACAGCCAGGCAGTGTGGACAGCTTCACACCAAGCTGGATGCTGTCCATGTCCAGGTCAAGCACCACCAGCCTGGTCCATGTGGCATGCTGCTGCACCACCTTCCTGAAGACACCACCACAGTCCTTCCAGGTGAAGCCTAGGATGACCCATGGCAGAGCTGGCTCATCTGTCTTGCAGATGGCCATGAATCTCTGGCCTGCATATCCAATCTTCTTGCTGGCCTGCTGCTGGCCATAGTCCAAGGTGTTGGCTGGCTGCTCACTCATCATCTGGCTCCACTTCAAACATCAAGCAGTCACAGTCATCAATGGTGCAGGCACTGGCATTGGGTGCATCAGGATTCTCACCATGGTGCTGGTGCTCATCCTGGACATGCCCACAGAAGCAGGTCATCAGGTGACACCCAGCTCAGTGGGTGGCAGTGGTGGACCCAGTGGATAGGCCAAGCACACAGGACCATTGCACAGCTCAATGAGCAGCCAGTCTGCCACCAGGGGCAGGACCAGGACACCACAGCCCTGACTGATGGGAAGGGTGGCAGAGCCATCAATCTCCACTGTGATGCCTGGTCCAAAGTTGTCACCCACCACTGTCATCACAGAGCCATCATCAGTGGGTGGAGCTGTGACAATGGGTCTGGGCATGAAGCTGACTTCATCACCATGGTCAGACTCACCTGCTGCATTGAAGGCACTGACAGCAGCAAAGTGTGGAGTGCATCCACCTGCCAGGCCAGTGAGCTGGCCTGTGGTGGCAGCAGTGGTGATGGGCTCACCATAGGTGCCTGATGCAGTGCCCACCACCATGTGATAGCCACTGGCACTGGCTGAAGCATCCCAGCTCAGCAGGACTTCACCTGCCTGCACATGGAGCCATGACCAGGCCAGCAGAGTGAAGGCAATGAGAGCCCATCTCATGGCCTTGGGTCCAGTGGTGTCTCAGAGATTGACTCATCAGAGATGGTGGGCAGTGGCTCTGCCTTCAAGGCAATGCCATGCATGTCAATCAGGCCATCAAGCAAGGCATGTGCATGCCCTGCATCCTTCAGCTTGCTGCTGACTTCAGACCAGGCAGACTCAGAGACTTCCAAGATGGCATAGGTGTGGGTCATGACTGAGCCTGCTCTTGCACTGCCACCTTCTCATGCAGGGATGCTCTCACTGCACAGTCCTTGGCTTCCAGCAGCTTCCTGAGTGCAGTGGTGGTCTCAGGTCCAGCAGTGCCAGCAGTGGCCACCTGATTGGCCAGGATGGAGAAGAGACTGCTGACCCTTTGCTGCTCAGGTGGCAGATGGTCAAAGGTGAAGTATTGCAGCAGAGCCTGCACACCACTCAGCCTTGGCTTGGCTCCTTCAGGAAGATGCATCATCAGCTCCTTCATCATCAGGGCATTCAGGACATTCAGGGCAGGGCTCTGTGTCAATGCAGGTGACATCAGCACAGCACTCACTGTGCATCTCTGTATAGGTGGGTGACTCACAGCAGACCAGGGTGCTGCATGAAGTGTCCTGGTGCTCATGGCCCAAGATCCTGTTGTCATCATCATCACAGGCCACCACTGCCATGCAGACCAGCAGCAGCAGGATGATGCACAGCCCAGTCATCAGCATCTTGTCTTCACTTCTCATCAGTGCTCTCCTTTGTTGGTGTTGGTGCTCTCTGTCCCTGTCTCTTCTTCAGCCAAGCCTTGTGTGTGAGCATGGGCTTGCTTCCAGGGTCTTGCTTCCCATGTCTCCACTTGGTGTGTGTGAGCCTGTTGACTGTCTCTGCATGTGCTCTCACCAGCTCTGTCCAAGGTATCCAGGTCTCACTCTTGAGCCCACCTAGCTCATCCCTTGTCTCACCCTTTCTGACTCCACCAAGTGGGTCATCAGACCACTGCTGCACTGCCCAGTCCAGCTTGGCTTTTGCCAGTCTAATCTCCTGGTCCAGTGAGTCTGTGTGTGCAGCTCTGAATGCATCAAGCATTCCAGAGGGCAGGTGGCGTGCATAGAGACCGTGCTTGATGGGTGGCCCACCCTTGGGCTTGATGCCTGCTCTGGACTGGAGCTGTGACCCACCACCATGGACCTTGCATCTGCTGGCACCCTTGAGTGGCCACTGCCTGCATGGCTTCTTGGTCTGCTTGGACTTTGGGAATGGGGGACTTTCTCCACACCTGACTGGGTGGGCTTTCCCCTGCTTGGACTTGTCTTCAGTGGCCACATCATGCCATGAGGCTCACTGGCTCTGCTGGGTCACCTGGTGGTGGAAGCCTAGCACACCCTCTGGGTCAGGCTTTCAATACACTTCAGCCCTGGATGCTTCTCAAGGGCTCTGGTGCATGCCAGGCAGTCTCTGAGCCTTGCTGTGGTGGGTGGGCACAGCTCTCTTGACCAGTGTGGCAATTGTCCACCACAGGCCAGCTTGCCCATCCCTGTGTCCAGCACCAGGTGCTTCTTGGTGCAGTGATGCAGTCTCCACCAGACTCTCAGTGGCCTGCCTTTCTCAGCAGTCTCTTGCAGTGCTTGCACTTGTCTCTCTCCTTCAGATTGGTCAGCTTCCTGGCATGAGATGGCATGTAGGTCAGGCACCCACATAGAGGCTTCCATGGGCTCAGAAGGCTTATTGGTCTACCAAAGTGGGCCTTGGTGAGTGTCCCATGGTTACCATAATTGCTACCTCTCCAGTCCATCCAGCAGCCTGTCATGAAGTCATTAATGCTCATCAGACCTGTCCAGATTGTACAGAGCCAATTGACCACAGGTGCTGCATCGGATCTGCACCATGGTCACACCAATCAATCTGACTCTGCCTATCTTGTGACCAAAGACCTTGCAGAATGCATTGACTGCATGCTGCTGGACTCTGCCACAGAGCACATCAATGGCTCTGCCACATCTGGTCAGGTCTCCATGCAGTGTGCTCATGCCTTGCTCCACTTCTTCAGGCAGTGCTTGCAGCACCAAGGGTCATCAGGCTTCTCTGGAAGTGTCCTGCATCTTGTCCTGACTGACCTTGCTGCATGCAAGCCACACAGGGTCTTGGATGATTTCCATATTATGGGCTTTGGTCCACCAGTGCTGTCAGTCTTCCTGAAGTGTGCCATGCTCTGCAAGCTGGTCCAGTGCCAGTCAATCCATTCACCACTCATGCTCTTGCCCTTCTCTGCATCATCAGCTCCATGATTGCAACGTGGATGGATGCCCATGTCAGTCCTGTGGCTTCTCCGATCGCTGTGCAGGCTTTGTCCAGCTTGGCCTTCTGCTTGGTGTCGAGAGTGTCATATGCCTTCATCAGCTTCTTCTCTCTGGTCTCAGGCATGGCTCTTCTCCATCATCTCCATCAGGTCTGAGACCATGGACCTGACTTCATCAGGCTCTGGATACTGTGGCAGTGCTCCATCATGCAGCTCATCACAGATGTGCTTGGCCATCTTATCCAGCAGTGCTTCTCTCTCCAGGTGCTGTCTCTGCTTCACCTGAGCAGCAGACTTCTTCTTCATGTCTTCACCTTCAGCATCTGCTTGCAGAAGGTCTGGTCTTCAATGACCCACTCCACATGCAGATGAAATCCCATGGCTTCTGAGATGCACTTGGCTTGCTCTGCACATGCAGCACACACTGTGCTTGGCTCTCTTCCTGGCCAGAAGAATCTCACAGTGGCCAGGGCTCCACATTCAATCTCACTCATGTCCTTGCTCCTTGCTCAGCTCTGATGCATCTTCCAGCTTGCTCAGGCAAGTGGCGCACACATCAAGCTGTGTTGTCGGAAAGGTTCCACTGAAGGACAGGCACATCATGATGGTCACCTTCTGGCATGCATAGCTGGCTTCAATCTCTGGGCACAGCTCACAGACTGGTGGCATCAGTGGCTCTCTCTTCAGCTCCATCCACATCTGGCTCATCTCTTCTGCTCCTTGTAAATCACAGCACCCTTGACCATTGACTTGAGCAATGCTCTGGCTGCTGCTGGTGCTTCCAATACTGGGTCTCCACTGTCAACGAAGCAGCCAAGTGGCTTGAGCTGGAAGCTGGCTGCTTGCAGCTTGGCACTGCATCCCTGGTCCTTCAGGCTGCATTGCAAGTGCAGCACATAGAGCTGGGCTGACTCCAGGCTGGACCTGTCCTGCTTGACTCCATCTGGTGCCTTCCCTGGTGGCTCTGGCAGGTCAAAGTCTGGCCCGAGAGAGGGCACACCATCAGCCACTTGCTCTGCCCTGTTGACTTCAATTGTCGCGCTGGGCCTGTCTCCTGCTCCTGCTTCTGATCCTGTTCCTGCTCCTGGATGTAACATGGCTTTGCCTATGCCATGTGACAAGGCTTGATGCACTTGCATTGCAGGTGTCTCTTTGGCTGCTGTCCTGGTGCCTCTTCTGGACAGGTCCAGCCAGGTGGGTTTGATGTCCCTGAATGCCTTGCTCCACCCTGGTCCCATCTCTTGCACTGCGGTCCACAGAGCCAAGCAGGCTGGCTCTCTCAGCAGGCTCTCAGGCAGCTCAGAGAGCACCCAGCGCCAGCTCTTGATGACATTGGGGGACTGTGGCAGATTCAGTGTGATGGCCTTGGGCAGCCAGATGAAGGGTGCAGCCAGGTCTGCCTTGGCCATGCCTGCTGCCAGTATCTCATCCAGGTGGAAGGCCAGGTCTTTGTCTGGCCACCCAAGACCCTGATTCACTTCCACCAGGTCAGCAGGGATGATGCCTGGCACTGCTGTGGTGGCTGGCCCAGTCAGCAGGTGCAGCCACAGTGACTGAGCACTAGGTGCTATCGGGCTCAGTGCTCTGAATGTCCTGTCCTTCCACAGCTTCAGGTGCACCTTCCGATACCTGCCCAGTGTCCTGGTGTCTGACATCACTGTGCTCCTGGTGGTGTGTGTGCTGGCTAAGGATGCCCCTGGCTCTGTGCAGCCACTCTGCCTTGGCTGTCAGGTCTGGTGTGTATCCAGACATCACCAGGAATGCCTGAGCAAGCTGTGCATCAGCCAGTCTCTCAAGCTGCCCTTCAATGCCTGCTGTTGTATCCACCAGGCTGTCCAGGTGCTGCTTGCTCTTGATGGCACAGTCAGACTGGATGAGCATGGCCAGCTTCTGTGCCCATGCCACCAGCTCTGGTGTGTTGTCTCCTTGCAGTGCTGCACCTTGCAGCTTCTCCATCACTTCTTCTGGTGTGCTGTGCTCATTGAGTGTCATGGCTGTGCTCCTTTACCAATCTTGCTGGCAGGGAATGGCATTCCAGGGTCACAGTCTGGACAGCCCTTCCCTCTCTCATGTGCCACTGATGCACAGAAGGCTTCACCTTCAGACAGCATCTGAGCAATGGCTTCACAGTCAGTGTGCATCTTCCAGTCTTGCCATTCACCTTCCCACTGTCCCTTGCCCCTGGCATACACAGTGCCCTTGACAATGGTGGTGTGGCAGTGGAAGCAGATATGGTGCTTGCTGGCCTTGGGTCTGATGACATGGACTGCACAGTCACTCATGATGGATTGCTGCTAGGCAGTCCAGCAGACTCAGCCAGTGCAGCCATCTGCTCCTGCATGGTGCTCTTGGCATCTTCATGGTGCTGAAGAATCTGCTTCAGCAGCTCAGTCTGCTCCACCTGCTCCAGTGCCATGAGCTGAAGCAGACTGCTCTCCTTCATGGTGCTTGCAATCCTGGTCATCTTCGTCACCTTGTCTCTCAACTCCTGTGCTTCTTCCTTGTCCTTCTCCATCAGTCTTCTCCTGTGAAGAGTGGCTGCTGCACACCAACAGGCACATAGCAGCTTGAGTCCACTCTTCTGAATTGGGCCAGCCACTCCTTGGCTTGCTCATGGGTGTTGACTCGGGCCTGCACCAGACCCTTGCCATGATTGGCACCACCACAGATGCAGTCACAGTCTGTGGTCTTGGCTTCATAGCACCTGGCATCAGCCTTCCCAGAAGGCAGTCAGCCAGACATCTGCTGCACAGTGAGCACACCACACCATGGCCTTGGGTGGCATGTGCAGGCTCTTGTCATACACCCTGACTGACTTCAGCTTGCTCTTAATGATGTGGTGGCAAGAGCCACAGACCTTGTTGACAATCAGGGTGGCGTGCCTTCCTGGTCCTGTCTCAATGGTGAGAGTCATGTGCTGCTCAGGCATCTGATTGCTCCACCATTGATGATGCCCATGCAATGGCCAGCAATCTGAGCAGTCTGACAGTCTCTTCCATCCAAGGAAGGGCACTGCACCTGTGACGACGCATCAGGTGCTGAGCCAGTGGCGCTCCAGCAGTGACCAGTGCTGCAATCTCACCAGGCTCCAGGTCAGTCTGTGCCAGGAATTCAATCAGCTTCTCCCACTCAGCATCCTTGGCTGTGTTGCCAGGGATGTCAAAGCTGGAGACTCCAGGTGGCATGCTGTCATCCCTGCTCATGCTTCCACCCTGATGCAGCCACCCATCAGCCCAGAATATGCATCTCTCTTGGGTCTCATCATCTCCTTGCACCAGCAGCTCTGCACTCCACCTGTGTGAAGTCTCTGTGCATAGCTCCTGGTCAGTGCCTTCATCTCAGGCCAGTGGTCTTCATGGATGGTGGGCCAGATGTCATGCCACACAGTGTGGAACCTTGTGCTCTCCACCACTGTCACTGATGTGACTTCAGGCTTGAGCAGCAGGGCATGCAGCACCACACCCAGGCCAAGCCCAGTGATGAGACAGTCACCCTTTGCCTGCCTGACAATCCATGAGTGGTCCCTTCTCTCATCCCTGGTGTCAGACATGACCACATTGCCATTGTGTCTCAGCACCACCACTGGGCCTGCTTGTGCATGTCTGCCATGCCCACTGAAGATGCTCCTGAGCCTGTCAGAGTCAGCTTGCTTCTTGGTGACCACATCATGAGTCACTGACCACTGACCTGACTTCCCTGCTGGCACTGTGCTTGGTGGGATTCTCCCTTCAAGTCCTTGTCTCATTCAATGTCTCCTTAGTGTGTGCTCAATGTGCAGCCAGTCTGCTGGTGTCCAGCACTGACCACCTGTGGCCTTGAGCCACAGCTTCTGCTCAGGTGATAGCTGAGCCTTGGTGTCTCTCTTCAGCTCAGCAAAGATGACCCTGCCACCCTTGGCCAGCACCAAGTCAGGGAAGCCAGGGTCACCTTGCATGGGTGTCTTCCATCTGCCCTGCCTGTCCTGTGCTGGCCTGAAGTGTGCCACTCTCCAGCCAAGGAGCCGAGCAAGCTGAATCACACCCTTCTGGAAGGCTGCTTCAGTCACCATGACTGGAGAGTGCTTGGTCATCACTCCTGGCACTCATCCTTGCAGTCATGGGTGCTGCTCTGCACCAGGTCTTCAAGAGCAGCCACTGGGCCAGCAGGCACAGTGGGCTCATGCTGTGCTGGCAGCTCCTGGTCAAGCTGCACCAGCTTGGCCATCACATAGCTTCTCTCTGGTGCTTCAAGGCTCTTGAAGGCTTGAGTGATTCTCTGCACTGCCCTCAGTGCCAAGATTGTTGGGTCTGTCTCCACTCTCTTCTTTGGCTTGGTCTCCTGGTCCTTGCCCTTGCCCTTCCCTGCTGTGCTCGAGCTGATGAGTCTGAGACTGTTGGGTGGCACATCATAGGCAGGTGGCCTGTCCTTCTTGCCATAGTCAGTGGGTGCTCCAAGTCTCTTGACTTCCCACAGGAAGCACCAGCCTCTGAGTGCATACCATGTGCCTGGCTTGCCAAGCTGAGCAACAGACAGCCACCTGCTGTCACTGTCCTTCTTGCTGAAGTCTTCTGGTCTGATGGTCAAGCCCACGCTCTTGGGATTGGCTGTGCTCCTGACTTCCACTTTTATGTCACCCAGCATGAAGTCTGGATTGTCGTATTCACCAGGCACTGGCAGGGTGTATGGCAGCAGCCAGTGCAGCCTTGCAGCCACTTCTCCTGCTTGGCCTAGAATCTGTGTGGTCATGCCAACGTGTCTCTTGGTGGATCCACCTATCTGTCTCAGGTCATGCAGGTCAGCATTGCGTTGGATTGTCTCTGCACCTTCAATGGCCATGGAATACTGCCAAGGCTCAAGATGCACCAGTCCCCACACTGATGGCATCTTCCATGACCTTCTCAGTCTCAGGTCTTCACCCACCAAGTCAATCACTGCACTGTGACCTGGCCACCACCCACCAGCAGCCTGACATCAGCAGACTCATACACTTGTGGAAGGTGAGCCACGAAGATGACTTGATGGAAGCCACCCAGCTCCAGTGCCTTCCTGAGCATGGCCACATAGTGTGAAGCATTCTCTGGGTCCAGAGCTGATGCTGTCTCATCCCTGAAGAGACTGCCCCACTTCACTCCACTCTTCCTGCCATTGAAGATGGCCAGTGCCAGTGAGACAGCTTCCTGAATGATGACCTTCTCACCACCACTCAGATAGTCCACAGGTCTGGGCTGGCCTTGGTCATACACCACCAGGCCAAAGTCTTCAGCCTGCTCTCCACTCTGTGTCTCTCTGAGAGTCTGGATGGTGACAGAGAATCTGCTGCCATAGCACACATCAAGCAGCCTGTTGACAAGTCCACTGACTTCAGGTGATGCAGCTTCCAGCTCCAGTGCCTGCACACCAGTCTTGCTCAGTGCCTTGGCCAGCACATGCCACTGTGCCCTGTGCCCACCCAGCTCCTTCAGGTGTGCCTGACACTCATTCAGTGCATCCCTGGCTGGCAGCAGCTCACCAATCATCTGCTGGCACAGAGTGAGAGCTGAAGAGCTGGATGCCTTATTGGTCTTGGCAGTGTCCATTGCTGCCATTGCATCAGCCAGAGCCTGCTCTGTCTTTTCAATCTGGGCAGGCAGGGCAGCGGCATTGGAGTCCAGCTCTGCATCAAGAGCCCTGAGTGCATGCAGTGCTCCAGCCTTCTGACTCCTGATGTGGTCAATGGCCTGCTCTCTTGCTCTAAGGTCTGTGTCTCTCCTGGTCATGGTGGCCTGCTTGTCTTCTTCTGACTGTGACCTGAGACTGTTGCATCTCTCCAGTGTCTCTTGAAGTGTGTTGCTGATTCTCTGGCTGGACTCTTCCAGCTTGGCCAGTCTCTCTCTTGCTGCTGGCAGGTCTTCACACTGCTGCACCAGTGGGAGCAGCTTGAGTCTCTTGCTAGCCAGCTCTTCAGCCTTCTCCTTGAATAGCTGTGCATATTCCAGGATGAGCAGTGGGTCTTCATGGGTGGTGGAGCCACAGACCTTCACCATCATGTCCAGCTCTTCTCTTATGGCATTCTTCCTGGCCACATGAGTCTCACCCATGCTGCCAGCAGCCTTGAGCAGAGGGCATGTGCCTCTCAGGTCAACCGAGTCAGCCAAGGGGTCAGAGGGCTGGTCCCATGACTCACTGACAGCACAAGGTGCATCACCTGCCATGTCACCCTGCTTGTCCTGCTCATCAATCTGCTTGAGCACCAGTCTCAGCTCTGTCTCCAGTCCCTGTGCTCTCACCTGTCTCTCGTGGCAGTCAGTCTGAATGAGCATCAGGTCTCCAGATTGGACCTTGGCCTGCTCCAGTTCTTCAGACCTGCCCACCATGGCAGCATCCATCTGGGCTGTCTCTTCCATGGTCTCCAGTGCCAGCTCAGCAGCATGCCTGGCTGTCTCCATGTCCTTGTCAAAGACAGCAGGGTCAATGGTATTGACTCTCTCCTGCCAGCTCTCAGTGGCCTGCTGGTGCTCTGAGAGAGCTGCTGACAGCCTCTCACTGATGCCCTGGTGCTTCTCACTGGCCAGCCTCTGCTTGCCCACCAGCTCAGCCAGTGCCTTCTCTGTCTGTCTCAGGTCATGCAGTGCAGCATCAGCCTGCTGGTGCTCAGTCACCCTGACCTGGAGCCACTGCACTGCTTCATCCTGCTCTGTCTTCAGGTCAGGCAGCTCACTCTCCCACTTCTTCAGCCTCTCCACCTGTGGCTCCAGTGAGTCCTGCTCTGTGCTGCCAGCAATGATGTCCTGGTCCACTCCCAGCTTGTGGGCCTTGGCTGATTCATGCAGCTCTTGCAGCTTGCCAAGGCCCAGCATCTCAATGAAGAGCTGCCTTCTGTTGGCTCTTGGCATGGTCAGGAAGCTGCCACCCTTGTCCTGTGACATGAAGACTGAAGACATGACCTGCTCTCTGGTGCCAAAGTATTGGGCAATGGCTTCCTTGCAGTCTCTGGCTGAAGATGCACCCTGCCATGGTCCATCACTATCATCCACCACCTGGTCCAGTCTTCTCTGCTCTGCATTGATTCTCAGCACAGAGCTGATGGTGTCTGCACCATTGTTGGTCTGCCAGACAGTCTCAATGAATGCATCAGTGCCATGGCAATGGTCATACAAGCTGCCAGGTCTTGAAGCCATGGTCCTATACAAGCCAGCCAGCACTGCTTCCATCACTGTGGTCTTGCCTGCACCATTGGGACCAACAAGAGCAATCAGTCCAGGCCCAGCAGCATTGAAGTCCACCTTGACTTCATCAGGGAAGCAGGTGATGCCCCTGAATCTGAGAGTGTCCAGGAAGATGGGCTGGCCATTGCCTGGTCCATCTGCATTGAGAGTGTCACCTTCAATCTGGTGCAGCTTCTCACTGAGTGCAGGGAATATCTCTTCATCGTGCTTGGCCAGGTCCAGCCAGGCCACCACCTTCTGCCAGATGGTCTTGCACTTTGCAATGGCAGAGCACCTGACCTTCTCATCATGCTGAATGACAGGCTCCACCTGTGCTTCCAGCACATCCTGCTGCAAGAGCCATTCAGTGATGATGTCAGTGAAGGCAGCCACAGGCTGTTGCTCACTGACCAGATACCTGAGCCTGACAATGGAGCCAGGCAGCTTGATGACCTGTGGCAGCTCACCATCCATGGGCAGTGGGATGGTGAGGCTGTCAAGGCATTCAGGCAGAGCACTGATGTCTTCATTGGTCAGGTCCAGCTCCAGCCTGTGCATGGCAGGTCCAGGGAGTGGCATGAAGGTGTTGGTGAAGGGGCCTTCCAGTGACAGCTCCACCAGGCACCAGCCCTTCTCTTCTGGCTCACCAAAGTCATGCCTTGCAGGACTGCCTGCATAGCAGACCCTTCCATCAAACCAAGATTGCTGCTTGTGGATGTGACCAAGAGCAACATAGGCACAGCCCACTTCAGCCAGCTCTTCAGGTGTGAAGTCCAGTGTGCTGCCCTGTGGCACCTGACCTGATGCCACTGATGCACCAAGCACATTCAGGTGGCCCACCATGATGGGAATGATGCCCTGCTTTCTGAGCTGCTGTGCTTCCAGCTTCATGAGCTGAAGCACTCCTTGCTTGGCCACTTCAGTATGTGCCTTGGCATCACTGGTGTTGACTGCTGCATCAGCAGCAGATTGATACCCTGCCTTATCCATCCAGGGCAGAGCCAGGATGGCAGCACACCAGCCAGGTCCATCCAGGTGCAGAGAGCTGTCAGGGATGATGCCCAGTGGCTGAGCAATCACATGGATGGGCACAGGGTGGTCAGCATCTGTGCCCAGCTTGGTGTATATGCCTAGGTCATTGTCTGCATCATGGTTGCCCTTGAGCACAATGACTGGTGTGGGTTCTCTGCCTTCAGGCACACCAATGTATGCAGCATCCTTCAGGAAGTCAGCCAGGTGCAGCCTCTCCACAGGACTGCTCTTCCTTTCAAAGCAGTCACCTGTCACAAGAATCAGGTCAGGCTTCAGCTCTCTCCAGGCAGCAATGACAGCAGCCAGAGCCTGCATATTGCTGCCAATCCTTCTTCTCTCATCAATGTGCAGGTCAGAGATGTGTGCGATTCTCAGCCCATCTCTTGGGCTTGTGGTATCCATTACCATGTCAAGTCTCCTGGTGTGTTGGTGTTATTGGTTGGGTCCACAGATGACAAAGGCAATGGCTCCATTGTCTTCACAGTCACCTGAGCAGGTCTGGCTGCCATCAGCATGAGTCACTATCTTCACAGTGTCTGTCTGCACTCCACCATGGCCAGCATCAGTGCAGGCTTCTTCCATGGCATCAGTGCATTCCTGGTCACTGCTGCAATCACCTTCTGGAATGACAGGCCAGCCCATGCTGCTGCCCCTGGACAAGTCTCTGATGGCTGCTCTGCTTGGCTTCCACCTGGTGATGACCCATCTGGTGCCAGGCTGCATGATGCCAGCCACACTGTTGGTGCCAAGGCTCTGCTTCAGCATGGTGGCTGCAAGAGCCAGCTCTTCATCTGGTGTCAGTGCCTTGACTGGTGGGTCTTCAAGGCCACCATCTGGACCCTTGGCATGCACAGCAATGGCTGTGGCCAGAGCCATCACCAGCGCCAGCACACCCAGTGCAGTGATGACTGCAAGAGTCCTGCTGCTCATCCTGATTCTCAATGCTCTCATCTGATTCTTCTCCTTCTCAGTGAGATGGACCTGGCACCAAGGAAGATGCACAGGCCAATGAATGTGACAGCTCCACAGCTCCAGGCCAGGGCTCCATGTCTGGCCACTAGAGAGACAATGACACCACCCACTCCCATCAGGAATGCAGTGGTGCCTATACCCATCCACCTGAGTGGCCCAGTCATCTGAGCCACAGGCAGTGATAGTCAGGATTCTGATAGAAGATGTTATTGAGAGAAGCCAGCACCTGGCCTGTCTCCTTGTGGCTGCCCACAGACCAGACCCACTTCTCTGTCACAGCTATGCACAAGTCCCAATCACCCATTGGGTCAGACACCTTCTTTGCCTGCTCAGGTGTCAGGATGAAGCTGCCATCTTCTGTCTTCTCACAGCCAGACAGGTCAATGCACTTGCCATCACTCAGCTTCTTCAGCATGGCAAGATTGTGCATGGCATTGCCATTCCATGTGTCCTTGGTCAGTGTCATCATCCACCTTCTGCTTGGTCCAGCTCACCCGGGCCAAAGTTTGCAGCCTTGACCCACTCAATGGTGCAGTCATTGATGGCCTCGAGAATGTCCACCAGCTCTTGAGCATTCATGCCAGCCACCCTTTCACCATGTCCACAGTGATGGTGCCATGCTCCTTGGTGGAGAGACCCAGCTTCCCACCAGGCAGGTCAGCATGCAGGTCAAAGTCAAAAGACCTGCCAGGAAAGCACAGCTTGCATCTGGGCTTCCCCACTTTCTGTCTGGTCAGCTTGGCCACTTCTTCTGACAGCTCTGCCTGGTGGCCACACTCACAAGTGCAGATGTGCTCAGGCTTCTCTGGCTCAGGCTCAGGCAGGTCACCAAAGTCAGCAGGGTCATCAGGCTCAGGCTCCTTCAACACTTCACCAGTGGCCATGTCCACCACAGCAGTGCCAGGCTCTGGCTCTTGACTCCTGCTCACACTGGAGACCTTGGCATCTGCTGGCTGACCAATGGCACCAAGAGCACCAGTGGCCATGGCAATGAGTGCTCTCTTGTCATCAGGGTCATCAGGGTCCAGGTCCATCACCAGCTTGGGAATGACAAAGGGCTTGGTCTTGAGCACCTTGGCTGAATACTTCTGCTGGAGAGAGAGAATCTGCCTGATGCCACGTTCCAAGCACTTGGTCTCACAGAGGCTGACAATGTGTCTCCTGGCATCAGCAAGAGCAGAAGGCTTCAGTGGAATCATCCTGCCTGTCTTCTTCTTCTTGCTGTCTCTCTCAGGCACCAGTGTCTCAGGCATGCTATCTCTCAGGTCCAGTGCCCTGGTGCATATTTCCTGGTGCCATTCACCTGTGTATTCCCTGACTCCAAGAGTCATCTGAATCTCACAGAAGAAAGGGTCACTCCTGTCATCCTGTCTGGTGTTGGCCACCTGCTGGATGCCTGCTGCTCTCATCACCTTGAGCAGTGCATTCTTCCCTGGTGCCACTTCATCACCAAAGCAGAATCTCCTGTCCACATAGCACTCAGGACCAGAGCCATAATCGTCTGTCCATGGATTGATGCTCACCACACTGAGAGCCACCTGGTGCTTGGCTGCAATGTTGGTGACCTGAGTGACTGGTGACAGCACAATGGCTGTCTCAGACAGCTTGGCAATCTGTGATGCCAGTGTCTGTGGGTCTTTGATTGGCAGTGCTGCCATCTGGCTGACTGTCAGTGCAGTCTCCTGTGTGCTCATCTTCCCACTCTCCTTTGCCTTGGTTTGATTGCCTGAGTCAGTCCACCAGTCCTGCACCTGATGCACACCCAGTCAGTGACTTCCTTGCCTAGCAGGTCTGTGCCTGTCAGCTTGCACAGCTTGCCTGCTGGTCCCCAAAAGAGACCACCACACTTGCCAGCACAGATGACAGAGCCCTTCTGCATCCTTTCCAGTCTCTCAGTCTGCTGCTCCAGGGCAGACTCAAGTGACTTGATTCTCCTAAGCAGTCTTAGCTTCTTGAGCATCCCTCTCTCCTTCCTTCAGTGCCATGATGATGAGAGCCATGGTGGAGCCCTGAGCCTTGTGCTTTCTCTCCAGGACTCTCCACACAGTGGTCTGATTCAGGTGTGAATGGAAGGCCAGTGCTGCACAATCCCAGTCCAGCTTTACCATCCTGCTCCTGAGTGCAGCCACCTGCTTCAATGTCAGCCTTCCACTCTTCATGTCTTTTCTCCTTCTTGGCAAGTCTTGCAAGTGAGCCATGGCCTGGTGTGTCCACAGGGTTTGCTGTCATGCATCCACTTTGATGGTGGAGCTGGTGGTGGGTCTGGCTCAGGCTCCACCTGTGTCTTCTCTGGGTGTGACTTGTCCAGCACCTTCACTCTTGGTGTGGGTGTCTGCTTGGCCAGTGGCTTATACCTGTCTGTGACCACAGTGCCTGTGGCTGCCATTGCCATCAGCAAGACTTCCATGTGGGCCACATCATCCTGCTCAAGAGACTCAGGACAGAAGCACATCTGCCTGCTGCTGGTCTTGCCCACAATGATGCCATTGGCTCTGAGTCTCCTGAGATAATCCTGCACCCTACTTCGTGGAATATTGGTGGCTGCTGACAGCCTGTCACCACTGAAGCCAATGGACTCATCACCCATGATGATGGTGAGAATGACAGTGACAGCTTCCTTCTCCTGGTCATGCTCATGCCAAGAGTCCAGCTCTTCCACCAAGGCCATGATGTCTGGCTGTGTCATGCCCTGGGCTTCTGCTCTCTGACTCTGGTGAGCCTGACTGTGGATAG
>SDBT01001671.1_pt1 | contig 39402 bp, 38 predicted proteins | sample 2277101 | NCBI WGS metagenome assembly SDBT01 (sample SAMN10404973, study PRJNA504765) | marine sediment metagenome | isolation source: marine sediment core GS10_PC15, 103 cmbsf | place: Arctic Ocean: Southern Knipovich Ridge | collected 2010 | reverse complement strand
TCCGGGTACAGCCAGCCTTCAGCCACTTCACGGGCAGCCTTCTTGGCTGTCTTGGTGGCATCGACCAACTGCCGATACACGCGACCGAGGACCTTAGCATCCTCCTTGGTGGCATCGCGGTTATCGGTCACGACGGGAACGCTGGGGATGTTCTGAGTTGTCATGGTATATGACTCCTATGTTATCAGAACACGACACAATGCCGGTAAGCACATACTTACCGGACACATGAATAACCGGCGAGGGATTTCTCCCCCGCCGGATCAGTGTCAAGCGTGTTATCAGACCGTTGCTGGGTTGTAAGCCTTAGCCCTTCGAGAGGGGTGGTCCGATAAGAGTCTACTATTCTGCCACTCCAAGGCAGGGTCTCCCGTTATGGGACGTATTCCACACTCCAGTCCGTGCCGATCTCGTCGGTTATCGGAGCTTTCGCAGCGTTATCGGGCGTCGTCGCCCCGTACTCGGCCAACGGTCTGATAACATCGTGTCGGAGGGCTCTTGGCGACCCGCATTATCGGCGGGAAGGACTCCAAGAACATCCGGCGTACATTATCGGACACTAGTGGCGTTGCTGCTAGTGGGTTGCTGGGTTGCTGCTTGGACCGTCGCATTATCGGACTACATGGCTGGGCCATTGCCGAACGGTTTGCAGTATCGGACTCAATCAGCGGAATATCGGACCCCTTGAGGTCCGCCCATCGTGGCTGGGGGAGCCAGTTATCGGACTCCGGGGAGCCCGTTGCTGGTAATCGCTTATCCCGTCTTTGTTGCCCGTTCGCGTTTGCTTTCCATCCTACCGCAGTAGGGGAGTGGCTGGCCGCGTTCCCGCTGGGTTTCTCTCCAGCAATCCAAGTATGCCATACGATTCGGCCCCCTCCAAATGATAAGGCAGAATACTTTGGGTGGTCCGATAACGCTCCGGGTCGTGGATCGCTGGGGAGCCCCTGATTATCGGACGAAAAAGTCAGGTTATCGGACCATGCCCCCTTGGCGTCCCCGCTCGATTATCGGACTCACCCCTTGCCAACGTCCGATAACGACCCCTGCGGGTTGTCCCGATTGTAGGGGATTCGCGGACTGCACCTTATCGGACCAACGGGGGGTGGGCGGGGGGGCGGGACGGGGTGCTTGTTCAGATCCCCTCGTCCCCACGCCCCACCCCCAGTCGATTTCTATTCACCCCTCAGTTTGTCGGCTGAGAGGAACTGGGCGAACGAATCCATGCCACCCGGCCTCTGGCCGAGCAGTTGGTCCGCTAGACCCTGCCGAACGCTCCGATGGATGTCATCTTCGGGGAATTGACGCCCCGATAGCTCCTCACCCATCAGCCAGTTGCTGTAGGCCTGTGCGAAGTCCCTTGACTCCCCAATGGAGAGCAAAGCCTCACTGGGGACCACCAAGGGGGACGCCGAGGGGGTCCTGACGGGTGCCGCGACCGCTTCGCCCTGCTGGGAGGGCAGTTGACCGGCAATGGTCTCCTTGACCGACTTACCGGACGGACTCGCGGCAGTTGCACGGGCAACGATGCCCTGAACGTCCATTTGGGCTGCACCCTCGGTTGCGAGGACTCTTTTCTGTACCATTAGCGTCTTTTCCTGTTCTGAGCGAGTAAGGTACGCTCCACGGCGGCTCTAGCCGACGCCTGACCCTTCGCGGTAACCTTTGTGCCCTGTTCCTTGGCAATGGCCTTCACTTTGGCCAGATGCCGAGTCACGAAGGCCCTTTGGGACTGCGAGAGGGTCTCTTTCTTGATTGGGGCCTTAGCCATCGTTCAATTCCTTCAATGTGTCTATTGCATGTGCCCGAAGGCACTCCTCGAAGAACTTTTGGAGGTTTGGCTTGCCAGTCTCGACTCCAAGCACCATCATGGCCGCTCGGCGGGTCTCTAGACTCGCTTCCACCGTCCCTTCGACAGTCTTCGGCTTTCCCGTTGGGTTCGCCATGGTTTGTTCTTCTTTCCGGCCATTTCGCGGTCCCATTGCTGGGAAGTCGCCACGGAGGCGGCGATTTGTCGCTCGGCCTCCCGTTTACCGGGGTCGAGGACCACATGGGAGACAAATTGGGACACTGCACCGTAGCAGGCGTCAATTTCGTCGTCGTACCCCAAGGCACCACGGTCTCGGTTCAAATGAGTGAACTGGTACAGAAAGTTGCGGCGATCATCGTCGTCTTTCCGCGATACGCATCGAGAGTGTACCACCAGACGGTGGGAACCCACGATGGGCTCCAGAGTGTCAAGGATGCGGGCCTCTTTCTGCCCAGTCACGTAATTCAGGTCCAATGCCACCTGCCCGTTCCATTTGATGAGGATCGGTTGCAGTAATTGGGCGTACGCACTCTCAGTCTTGGTTCCGCCCCAGTTGGACTCCACAATGTACCGCTTGACGCCATGCTTGGCCCCAAGGCGGGCGAGCTTCTCCATAATGGTCGCGGAGTTGCCCCCACGGTACCCACTGCACTCTAGGATGTAGATGGTGCCGTTGAGGACCCCTGCCACACAGTATCCCACGTTGTCAGCCCCACCACCGGCGGGGTCGATGTACATGAGGAGATCGGTGAAGGGTTGGTACGAGGGTTCGACATGGCCGGGTCCACAGAAGTAATCCTCGCCCAGTCCCCACGGGTGGAGGTCGGGTATTCGCTTGAGGATGCCCCCGTAGTAGATTTGGGTGGGGGCACAGTCGGACGGGGCGTCGAAGATGATCAGGTCCTTCAACTTCAGGGGAAACCTTGCGGCATCCGCGTAGGAAGGATCGAGCAGCATCTGGAGGGCGTAGTAGGCGAGGCCCTTGGCCTTCTTCTCTACTAGGCGGTCCATGGGGAACCGCTCCGGGTAGGAGGGGTCGCCGGGGTTCTCCCCGGAATGTACACGGTCGAGCAGGTACGGGGACACGTACTGGGCCTGCTCATCGTTCGGGTCCACCAGTTCGGCGGGCCACTTGCGGATGGAGTATCCCTTGTGATCCAATTCAAAGTAGACGGACTCCTCTGTCTGAGGGGTGCCCATGTACATGATCGTGCCGCTCTCTAGGATGAGGGACTCGCACTCCTGCACCTTCTTCATGATCTTCCGACGCTTACCGGGGGTGCCAGAGTTCTCCGGGATCTCGATATCGTCGCAGCCCATGAAGTCCGGGTGGGAGCCGGTCCATCCGCCGAACAGCGGGTAGCAGGCGAAGGACGGGTCCTTGCCGGGGCCAGCCCCACGGACATCGAACCTCGTCATCTTGTTCTGCTCTGTCGCCATGGCCTTGACCTTCTTGCCATGTACCATCGTCGTGTCCCTGTCGGCGTCGGGTCGGAGGTGATGCAGTAGCTCACAGCCGTCCATGATCTGCTTCACAAGGGATGCCGACTCCTCTGCCTTCACTCCGTTGGAGCAGATGAGGCAGACGCGGATCGTGGGGTTGATGTACCAGAGCCAGCAGCAGTAGATGCAGAAGAGGACGGACTTGCCGCACCCCCGCATCGCCTGTATCTGCCCCCGGCTGATCCCGTCCTTGGAGACCGGGAGGTTTCGCATCCAGTCCATGATGTCGTACTGGATGTCGTGGGGGTCCCCGAACAGCAGGACATCCCTGAACACCATGTAGGCGAAGTTGCGGAAGTCGTGGAAGGGGTCAGTCTCCGGGTCCAGACCCTTCAGCTTCAGTGCTAGCATCTGTGATCCTAAATGGAAGTGACAGCTTGTCCGCGATCCGCTCCATGGCTTGGCCGGGGATCGGGAGGGCCGTAACGTCGTTGTCCTTCAGGAAGCGGAGGATGGCCTGCATCTTGCCTGCCCCCATGTCCTCTTCCTCCAGCCACCGGAGCATCTGGATAGCGGCCCCAGCGTGTAGCTTAGCTTCCAGATCCTCTGCGGACATGCCACCAGAGGGTATCTCTTGGGGCATGCTCATACCGCAACTGCCTGCACAATGACTCTGCCAACCACCTCATTGGTGATGGTAGTGATATTGAATGCTTCGTTCTCTCCCAGCATGGCCCACCGTTCAGGGGAGAAGGGCAAGTTGATGTACGTCACCGCCGTGGCGTTGCCATCGAGGGGCTGACCCGCATCAGCTATCACATTCTCCGTGGTAGATCCCATTCTGCAAGAGCCCGCCCCGACATTCATAACCGCCCAAATGGCGTGTATGTTTAGGCGGAAGCCTGCTCCGGGGGCGGCGACGATCACGGTAGTCGCATCTGCCGGGGCGTCAATTCTGAATGAAGCCATTAGTCCTTCTCCATTGTTCGGAGTCTGTCTTCGTGGTCATCGACCATCCGACAGAGCCCGTTCAGGCCCTTGCGGATAGTCCCCATCTCATAAGCGATCTTGAAGGTGGCAGCGAGGATACCCCCGCCGACCACCATACCGATTGTTTCAATCATCAAGCCTCCTTGGCTGCCTTCTCGGCTTCGAGTTCTGCGATCCGCTTCTCGGCGGCCTCGCGGGCCATGTCGGCCTTCTTACGTCGCTTCTCCAACGCCATACGTGCCGCCTTGGCGGAACCTGCGACGGTCAGGCCACCAGCGAAGGCTGGGGCGAGGAAGCTCTGGATGAGGCCACCAACGCCGGGGATCATGCCCACGGCACCGAAGGCGGCCTGCTCAGCGGTCTCGACGAGGGTACCCACGGGGACACCCACGATGATCTCGCCGCCGGGGCCACGGGCCATCTGGCATCCATTGAGGATCATGGCCACGCCTATCAGGAAGATTCCAAGGGCGATGCCGAGGAATACGGTCTCTACCGATTTCAATACCTTGTTCATTGGGTCTCTCCTTTAGGGTCCCATGATGCCTTGCATATCGCCGGGGAGGGTGCCGCCGAGGCCCCCTGCTGCGATGTCTGATTCGGAAACATTGTTCATGCCGATCATGCTGCTCTCACCATTGAGGCGAGCGATATCTCGATGATTATCATTTGCGTTCATGAGTTGAAGCATGGCCCGCTCGTTAGCGGTGATCAGTTCATTGTCGGAGTACCCACCCCGTGCAGCAACGTGGTCGGCCCACATGCCCGATATCTCTGAGATGCCACCGGCACCATCTGAACATCCGAGGGCACCAGAGGCTTCGTAAAAGCCCTCGAAGACGCTGTCGCCGTTGATGTCTTGTGCCTTGCCGATAGCCCTGAAGCCGAAGATGGTGGCCCCGTTGCATAGACCGGCACAGTAGGCAACCGTCCTTCTGTTCACGGTGCTCTGACCGGCGAAGGTACTTCGGACGATCAGGTCAATGGCGAGGTACATATTGGAGTCACCGAACGATCCCGTATTGGTCCCGTCCCCGGCCATGGATAGGCCAGAGGGGAAACCGGGTATGGGTCCGTTGAGTACGGTGGTACCGTCGATGAAGCTGATGCTGATAGAGAGGTTGATGCCGTCGCTGAAGACGCCGTCGAGGGGGTCGATGGGGGCGAGGTCCCCTGGGAACGGCGGCATAGAGCCGGGCTCCCACGGGGCGGTAGAGGAACCTCCACCACCGCTGCCTACGAAGTCGCCCCAAAAGTTGCCGGTACTCCCGACATGGGGTGAGGTAATGGGTCCGGTGTAACGGATCGTCGGGTACTCAACGGTGTAGTCGGCTGGATCATCTAGCTCTAGGTCGTTGTCCCATACCTGAATCTCTCCGTTCCCTGTCCAGAAGGGACCGCCGAAGATTTGGAACAGGCTCGTACCTGTGTAGTTGAGCCAGTTCCACTCGCGTGGGAAGATGGTGTTGTGGAGGATGGACCCCTGAAAGAATCGGGGGACGTAGCAAGACTCCTCTACGAGGAATCGGATCTGCGTAGCTACCAGCACAAGGGCTCTTGTGTTCCAAGCTGGCTGCTTGTCCCTGAGGTCAAAGTGCAGGGCGTCCAACCTTGTCTTGCGACGGATGCGGAGGTCGAGGGTGGACGTAGTGTCCAGCGTGATGCGGACAAGGGTGGAGTCCACGGTGTAGTCGCCTGCATCCACCAAGGTCCAGAAGGTACTGGTCCCGTCGCTCAGGTCCCCTTGCTCCACGATGATCTGGTTACCCTTATTGGTAACACCGGGGATACCCTCCAGTAGGGCAATAGTCGAGAAGCTGTAGACCGTAGCGGTCGAGTGGTTGAGGAATATCTGTAGCTGGTCGCCTATCGTCAAATCGCGGCGGTCCTCTTGGTCGTACTGAGGGAAGTCCAAGAAGTTGGTCAGGTCCTTGTACTCACAGATGTCCTGCATGATGAACAGGCGTTGCGTGAAGTAGAAGTGGAGGTTGTTTACGTCCACAAGGGAACCGTTTATCGGCGGGTTGTGTGGCCGGTCCTGTCGGGTCTCCCGCCAGATGGTGATACGGTTGTCCACCGTCAGTGCGGGGGTGACCGTGACGACCGGGTTGGCCGCGAGGTCTCCGTCAGATTGGAGCGAGGAGGGGATCTCAATGAAGAGGAGGTCTATGTCGGGGTCGTAGTTGTCGGGGTCCGTATATTCTGTAAAGACGATCCCCGTCCGTGCCTCTACGAAGACATAGTCAGGGTCGGTCAGCAGCATCGCAACGCTGCCGAGATTGACCTCAACGGACATATCCTCGATGCTGGTGCTACTGGGAGCATTGTCTCCCGCCCACCCGAAGGCACTGACGGCCCTTGGGACTTGAAAAGAGATTGTCAGCACATTGCTTACACTGTTGTCAGCAGTGTACACCGTGTTGCCATCGAGGTCGAAGAGTCGTTCTTCGAGACCCGTGGTATCGCCAGCGATACTGAAGGTGATGTCCTCGTTGTCCTGTAGGTCAGTGTACCATTCTCCGTTGCCGTCCCTGATCCCAAACTGTGCGGACTGGGTAATCCCGTTCGAGTCGAAGGTGACACGGATACCCGATGCCATCACCCCCTGAGCAGGGGGAGGTGACTGGGTGAAGGTCCACGTATTGGTGCGATTGGGATCGTTCCCGTCGTCAAAGGCATAAGCCACGCCGTCTACAGCGACCCGGAGTTGATCCTTGATAGGGGTCAACCATGTGGGGAGTAGCACCGGACGGGTGGTGTACGCCTGCTGGAACAGGGTCCCCCGCTCGTCTACGAGCACGGAGTACCAAGAGGTACCCCCTACTCCAACGTCTTCATGAGCCATGGGTTATTCCTGTGAGTAGATGAATGAAATGTCTTCGGGGAACTTGGGGCCGGTCAAGACTTCGAGATCGCCACGGGGCTCCGGGATCTCCGGTAGGTCGAAGTCCTGCCCACGGTACTTGCGGAACCGTCCGCCACCCTCGATGCTTCCGGGGATGTCCACCCCGGTGGTGGCCTTGAGTCCCTCGGATAGCCCCATAGCCCACCATGTCTTGTACCCCGGTATGAACCGGGACAGGGTACGCCATGAGGCGACCTGCATCTCAGCATCATCCGTGAGGGGAGAGAGGCTGTGCATGGCGTCGAAGATCACGTTGGTCACTGACCCGAAGGCTCCCTCAGCCGCACTCTCGCCGGTGTCCACCTTCTGCATCCGCCCGTTGAGGGTGAGTGCATCTACGAAGGGTCTTGCGAGCATACTGTACTGGCCGATGAGGGGGAGGTTGGTCATGGCCCTAGCAACGTAGTTGTCAGGGTCTGCCTTCGCGTCCGCCATGATGTCGTCGATACTTCGACCCTTCCACATATCCCGCATGGTGCGGTTCATGGTCTCGCCAATCAGGTACATACTGAGCATTGCCACACTGGCCCTTGCGGGCATCTGTGCGGTGTCGAGTATGTTGTTGTCGAACCACGATCTAGCGAAAGAGGTCATAGAGAGATGTACGCGACCGAGCCACGTACGGGAGGTCTGAGAGGTTGGTGTCTGCATGAGCGACTGTTCGGACACCCGCTTGTGCAGGGTCTGAACCATCGAGTCCCGAAGGGACCGCTTGGCTGAGATCAACTCCGCAAGCTCAGAGGCACTGGCCGACTGATACTTGTTGAGTTCCGCCCAGTCGAGCGTCTTGAATAGGCCGGTGTCCTTGAGGGCTCCGGTCGCATCGCCCGCCTTGCGGAGGACAGCTAGACGCTTGGGGATCAGCAGCTTAGCACGGGCCATACGTTCAGCCACCTGCCAGTTGCCGCCGAACCCGCCCTTGCGGACGATGCCACGCCACTCCTTGAAGCGGGCTTGTTCGCCTGCTCGCTTGGCCTTGACTTCCACCGCATCGGTAACCTTGCCCTTGAACCGGGCGAGGACCTTGTTGCTGGCGGCCCGCTCGATCTTGTCGAGGTTCGCGGCGTTGTTCTGTAGGGCAACTGCCGTCTTCTCTGCCGCCTTGAAGAACCGCCCGAACTCGTCTAGCATAGACTGAACGTGTACCATGCGGCTGAACTGGGTCCAGTAGTCCATGCCACCGATGGTCATCGCGTTACCCGCGTACGCCCTTACGGCGGCGGGGATGGCACCGGCCTTGCCCAACTGGGCACCGCCTGCGGAAGCAGTCTGCCCCGTCAGTTGGTCCCATACGTCACGCCAAGGGGCCAGCAGCTTCGGCATGATGCCGAACTGGAAACCCTCGGAGTGTACCGCTCCACCTGTCAGCCGCTCCAGCGTGTGGAGGCGGAACTGGCGGACGGTCAGGCCCATGGCCTGCATCTGTGCCATCATCTCCTTGCCCCTGCCGAGGCCCTTGAAGATGGCCTGTGTCCGCTGAACAAGGACATCGGGTCGCATGTTCAGACGGGAGAAGATGGCCTGTGCCACTTCCGTTGACAGGACCGCCTGTCCAATACCGGACCCGTAGAGGGCACCGGCGGTGGCGTTGGCGGTGGCAGAGAGGAACTCTTGGAACTTGTTGGTGTGGTCCCGCAGGGTGGGGAGCCGTCCCTCAGCGAGGTGCAGCTTCTCCCGTAGGGAGTTGAGACCCGTACGCCACTCGTCCTTAGTCATGTTAGCACCGGGCAGCCCGGCGAGCTTGGTTTCTAGGAAGTCGATGGTCTCTTCCATGGTCAGACCGGGGATGCCCCACCGCTCTTGGTGGCGGGCGGCGTTTGTAATACGCATGCCGGTGCTGTTCATGTATCCGTGTACGCCGTTGGCGAGTCGGAAGTCGAGGTACTTGTGCAGGGCAGGGTTGCTCCACACGGTCTCTTCGATGGCCCGGTCTGCCTCGGAGTGAGGGGAGCCGTGCCGTGTTTTTCGTATCTTGCCGTTGGGCAGTTGCTCGTAGGCGTCCGCTCCTTGCAGCCTCGCAGCGGCCCGGTTGGCCGAGCGGGACAGAGGGGTGAATCCGTCTTCCGGGTCCACAGTCTTGAGGGCGGTGTTGTAGGCATTCTCGTCGATGCCGAGAGCCTTGAGTTCCGTCCTCTTGACGGTTCGGATCACGCCCTTCTTACCGGGCACGACCCAGCCCACCAGTTCGCCCTCGTCATTCAGCTTGCGGGCAGCCTTGCCCATAGCCGCGAGGGTGTCGAGGTGTACCTCAGGGGACAGGTCCCACTGAGCCTCGAAGTGAGCCGTGAGGTCGTCAACGAAGGACTGCTCGTCCTTGGCGATCCTGCCCACGTTCCACCGGCGGGGAAAGAACTTGCGTCCCTTCATCCGCTTGGGCAGGGTGCCCGCAGCGGACCCGATCTCACCGATCTCTTCGGCATGCTTGATCCAAAGGTTGGCTACCCGAATAACGTCCGGGTCGGTGGCGGTGTGGGTGTCGTCCGCGATGTGGCGGATGACATCGGTGTCAAAGTCACGCCGGGACTTGGCGGCCTTCCACGGGTGGAGGAAGGTGTTGCCCCACTTGCCTGCCTGATGGAGGCGGTGAAGCTCGTCCAGTATCTCGGAGGTGCGGACGGACATATCATTCTGGAGGTCCTGAATGGTACGGTGTACCGCCATCCGGGTGGGGTCTATATCCCCAGTTCGTAGCTTAGCGTTGTCAAACTCATGTGCGATCTCCCTCAGCATACCGAGGGTAGACCGGATAGTTTGATTCATGCCGGTGCCTGCCGTGGCAATGGACCGCATGAACCTGCCGCCGCCCCAACCACTGATGAGCCGCCCGACACCGGAGACATCCTCGATGAGGCCGGTCTCGTTGAAGTCGCTGGCGTTGAAGATTTCTTCGAGGGCTTCACGCCGGGCTCGCTTGGTCTTCGGGGGATCGGCCTGCCACTTCTGCATCACCGCACGTACCGCAAGGGTAGCCTCGGAGATGGCTTCGACGGGGGCCTCAGGGGTGTCATCCACCGCCTGCTGAAAGGACTTCTTAGCTCGCCGTAGGCGGGCCTGAGCGTTTACGATAGCCTTCTTCAGCTTGTCGCCGCCCAGCCGTATGTGGTCATTGGTAGCCTTGGCCACCGACTCCTGCTCCGTCAGGACCTTAGCCATCGCCTTCGATAGCGGGGACCCGTTGCGGGCACGGATGGGTGAGAACACGGAGCCGTCCAGCCACCGTTCGGCGGTACGGACGGCCAGCCCCTCGAAGGGGTCGGGCCAGTTCTGCGAGGCCAGCTTGCCACGGACGGTGCCCATGTAGTCAAGCTCAGCCTGCGACAGGTTGCGGGTACGGGCAGCGTTGGACAGGGCCTGAGCCTCGTCCAGCCAATACTCCAACTCTGTGAGGTTGGCGGGGATAGCCTGTGCGGCTCGATGCTGCATCTCCGCTTCGATCTTCTCGATCTCACGGGGGACCAGTGTCTTGGCCGCGTCCAGCACCTCCATGTTGGAGGCCCTCGGATTGGCACGGGCTGCACGGGCGAGAGCCCTAGCGAGTGCCGTCTTCTCGATCTCGGTAGCGAAGGTCTGCTCAAGGATGTCGCGGGAGGCCCGTGTCTCCGTAGCGTCGGTGAACAGGTCACCGAGCATCTTCATGACTGCTCCGGGGGCGACCCGCTTGTTGCCGGTGGCCTTCGCCAGTTGCTCCATCACCTCTGCGATGTGGATGGGCGTGAGCCCGGCCTCGCTGAGGAGGGTGGGGTCGAGGTACTGACCGATGTCAGCCGCCTTCGGCCCAAGCACGGCCTGTGCGGCCCGCTGTACGCGGACAGCCGAGAGGTCGAGCATAAGTTGTGCGGGGACGTTGTCGATGCTGTGCGAGATGGGTGACTCAGGGCCACCACCCACTGCCTCTGTCACAGCCTTGCGAGTCTCCTTCAGGGACTTGCTGCCCCTGCCTGCGAAAACGGAGCCAGCGAGGGCACTGAATCCCACGGCGAGCCCAAGCTCGCCCCATGAGAAGTGCTGCTGGTAGTCCTCGTTGTCGAAGAGGATCTCGCTCTGTTCCATCCGCTGCTGCTGTATGGCGAGGTCGAAGACGCCACCATAGGCAGCGAGTTCGGCAGCCACGGCAGCACGGTGGCCAATGTGGGTGGACAGGCCGACATGGATGGCCTCTGGTGAGAGAGCCTGTGCGGCCCGTCCTAATGCGACAGCCCGCTTACCCCCGACGACGGGAGCAGCGATATGCCGCGTAGCTTTACCGATCCTGATTGCGGACCCAGCCGACCTTGCCCACCCGAAGGGTAGGATCATAGAGGGTGCCATGGTGGGGTCGGTCAGGAGGTAGTTGAGTCCGAGTGACATGACCCGGCTAGACCACTTCGCCGTCAGCCCCGCTCGCTCCTCCCACATGCGGATGTTAGTCAACGCTTGAGTGTGGGCTAGGATGCGGTTCTGTGTGTAGACGAAGTGGTCGAGGTTGCGGGTATCTCGCAGCATGCCTTCGAGGTCGAAGCCTTCTGCGATAGCCATCTGAAGTAACTGCCCGTTCGAGGACTGCTCCATCCAGCGGTTGGTGGCGTCGTTGGGATCGAAGTCCGTGTCTACGAACTCGATGCGTTGGTCAATGTCGGCCACGTTCTGGACGGGGGAGATTTGGCGGCTCAGTAAGAGCCAACCGTTGACCGCCTCCTTCTTCGGGAACTGTTCTCTGGCGAGCAGGCCGGGGCCGAGGCCCACGAAGCGTTGCTCACCGGGGATCACAGGGTCCACGATAGTGTTCATCACCCATGTGGCGAGGTTGCCACTCTCCACCATGGCAGCGTTGATCTGCTTGTCGTGGGTAGTGACACCCCAGTAGCTAAGCTCTGGTGGCGTGTACGTAGGCTCGAAGCCTATGAGGGGGTCGCCTGCCATGAATAGCCGGGGCTCGTACTGGGCGTGGCTGAGGAGGTCGCGTCGGATCTCTTTGCTGGAGCCGGTCGTGTCGAAACGGGAGGGCATAGTATCTTCCTTGCGATGTCTCAGGTCAGGGAGTACGAGTCGGTTGGGCGGGTCTTCGCTGCTGGGGCTCAAGCCCAAAGTCCAGTTGTACTGGAGCGAAACTTCGCCGCCTAGCTCTCGGTACCCTTCGCGGAGTGGCGTAGATATCGTTGTTGCCGGTGATTGAAAGTATGACCCCCGCCTTCACCATAAAGGTTGAGCCATCGGGCCACCGCATGAGGGTGTCCTGTTTGGCCACGGGGACAGGGAGGGGGACGCCGTCAGAGTCGCGGCCCTCTATGAAGAACCCGCCGTAGTTGGCACGGGACTCCAGTAGACGGTCGGTAATCTGATCGGACATATTCCACACGCCGCGAACCGCAGATGTTCCCATCAACGCGGACGGCGGTGCTTCGCCGGTGCCCACCATGAACAACTGACTTGTGTTGTTGGGTACCTGCGAGCCCTCAAGGTTCAAGGCCTTCTGTAGGAAGGCACGGTAGAGCGGGGAGAACTGTCGCGTCATGTTGGCGTCTATGTTCTCTTGGATCGAGGAGCCCTGCTCCCCGGTGTAGCCCTGCGGGTCGATGATGAGGATCTGTCGGTCGTTCACCTCTCGCCAGCGGTAGCCGTCGCCTTGGAGCCATGCCCATAGCATAGCCCCGCGTTGGCCGTCATCCATGTCGGGCTCTGCGGCCCGCATAGCGAACCACAGGTTTCGGAGCATCCGACCAGTGTGGTCGGTGTTGGAAAGGAACAGTGCTTGGAACTGGGCTTGGATCTTGTTCCCGAAGCGGTCCCTGTCGTCGCCCTCCAGCTTGACCTGATCCGAGACAATCTCGGCCATGATGTCGGCCATGTTGGCGGCGTTGCTGCGGTCCACTCCCTCAAGCCCGGTGTCCGCATTCATGTACCCCAGTACGGGGCGGGAGCGGAGGATGGCCTGAGTCTCAGTCATGAGAACAGCGGGGTCTACGGGGAAGTCACCGGCCACTACGTCACCAGTCGCGGAGACGCGGGGTCGGCCCTGTCGGAGGTTGATCCGTACCCACGTAGCGGCGGCTTTCTCTTGCGAGGTCACGCCCTCAGCGGACAGGAAGTTGTCCCATGCCTCATTGGCACCGGCCTTGAGCTTCTCGACAAACTGCCCGAAGGCCATGAGTCGATTGGGGTTGTTGGACCTGAGGAGGGCCAGCTTATCCTTCGCCAAGTCGGAGGGGATTCCGTACTGAGACTGAACATCGAAGTCCACCAACTCCCCTGTTCGGGGGTCCATCTGCTCACCGCCGCTCCAGAGCCGGGCTTCCGCCACGGCCATGACACGGTTGAGGTCAGCATTCTCGTCGGTGTACTCCACGTTAGAGCCGTCCCAGTCCGCCACCACTGCGGGGTCAACCCCAATGGTTTCGGCTACGAGGGTGAGGTTGATCTTGAATGACTCTATCTGTCGGGCACCCATCGGGGGTGTCTTAGTGGCCGTCAAGGCCTGCGGGCTCATGTGCGAGCGGGAGAACGAGGTCATGCGGTGAGCCTTGTTGGCGTCCCCGCCCGGTTCCCCGGTCAGCACGGTGTCGTGGTTGGCGACAGCGATGGCGGCCTGCACCCTAGTCCCTTGCCTTGCCCGTGTCGCGGCCCTAGCCGCTGTGCGGACTGCCCGCCGGATACGCTCCTGCTCCGGGGGGAGGTCATCGGCGTCCAGCAGGCCCATCTCAGCAAGGACACGGTTGGCCGCATCGTCGATGGGGGTGAGCCCGGTGAGGGGATCGGGGGTAGTCATGAGGGCGTCGGCGTTGGGGTTGGGACGCTTCACGGTCCTGCCGTCAGGCAGCAGATGGTCCTCCCACATGCCTTCCTCTACAGCACTCAACGCTGCTCCCATCTCGCGGCCAGCAGTATTCTCAGCGGCCACTAGGAGGTCCACAGTGGCCCTCTGACGCTCCGCTGGGGAGAAGACGGGCTCGCCATCCACCTCTAGGGTGAGGAGGGCTGTGGCGGCCCCTAGCTTGTCTAGGGCGTCGATGCCATAGGCACCTGTCCCCAAGGACTGGAGGGAGGTCTTCAGCATACCACGGACGGTCTCCCGCTGCTGCTCTACCGTGAGGTGACCATAGCGGTCCCTCATGGTGGCCTCCACCTGAAAGTGGAGGAACTCAGGGTCCTGCTGTCCAGTGAGGGTGGAGAAGAAGTCGGACTCCAGTTGCTGGGTTCCGAGGATGCCGTTGGAGGCCTCCACGTTCTTGTTGTGTTCGCGGATCAGCTTGTCCGAGATTCGGAAGGACTGCTGCATCAACTGGTGGATGAGCATGTCCCGACTGCGGGCCTGATCCTCTGTGCTACCCTCTGCGAGATCGAAGACGCCCGGCTGGGCCTCGTTGACCTTGAGCATCATCCAGTCCTGCACACGGGTGGCGATGTTCTCGCCGTCCCCGGTCAGGGTGGACTTGGTGGCAGCGTCGGATTCTATAAGGCTTGATAGTGTGCTAGAGATTTGGTCAACGGAGCGTACCGCACCGTTGAACTCCTGTCGGAAGTCCTCGGCGTTGTCTCTGGTGACGGCAGCAGCAGCGGGTTTCCACGACTGCTCCCAAAACAGGGCCTCTTCGGCGGACCCGGCATTGACCATGCGGCTACGAAACTGCCGCTCTACCCAATCCGGTCCCTTCTTCTCAGCCTCCAACAGGATAGCACGGCGGTCCTGCTGGGCCTCTGCCGCTCGCTGCTCCTGTAGATGCTGGGCCTGTCTTGCAAGGACTCTCTCTGCCTCAGCCACGCCCTGCTTCTTGAGGGCCTTCATACGCACAGCAATGTTGGAGCGAGCAGACGCAATGGACGCCGCCCCCTTGCCGAAGGAGACAGCCGCGTCACGAAACTTCTGGAAGTCCGAGGGCTGCTCCCGCTGTACGAAGGACGGGGTGGTCACTGATACAGATGGCGGGGTGAACTTGGGGGCAGATGATCCCGCCCCTTGATTTACCCTGCGTGTGGTTTCCTTGGGCACTTAGAGTCCTCCCAATCCGTCGAGGAAGTCTTTGAGGTCGAAACCGGGGATGGAGATTTTCTGCGAGAACCCGCGAGGGGTCAAGAAGTTGTGTACGTCCGCCTCGGCAAACAGCGAGTTAGCGATGGAGATGCCAATCTCTGACCCGACTTGCAGCCCTTGTACGGCGGCGAGGATGGGGTCGTCGAGGATGGGCTGGTTCTGGAAGATGACCGCCACCTCTTTGGCAGCAGCGTTGGCCTCCAGAATGGCCGACTGGTCCGCAGCCTGAAAGGTAGCGGAGTCGATGAGGGCGGCACCGGACCCGGCCACACCACCACCCGACGACGCCTGAAAGGCATTGACGGACCCGGTGTGTTGGGCAAGGGCACGGGCGATCTGTCGCTTACCGGAGGCCTTCTCCAGTTCAATAGCACTGGTGGCAGCTTTGATGCTACCCTCGGCAATGCGTAGCTTCTCGATGTTCTGGCCTACAGCGGCCTTCGAGAAAATCTCGGCAAACCCACCGGCGACTTCTGAAACGTCTTCGTTGAACTCGGCCATTTATCGCACCGGTGAGTAAGAGTTGGGAATGAACTCGCTGTCGATCTCTAGGTCCACCCACGATGTGGGGAACGGAGTGTCGTTGACGAGTTTGAATGAAAGGTTCTCGGCATGGGCCATGACCCGCACCTGAAACTCACCGAAGGCGTCCAGTTGGTCGCTGTCGATGGGGGTGCTACCGATGTTGGGAACCACGAACGTCTTGGTGAGTTCGCTGCGTCCCTCCGGAGTGATCTTGACCTTGTAGCCACCCGACTCGCGGTGCCGTATCTTGGCCCGCATGAGGTGGTTGTTGCCGTGCAGCACGTTGCCGTTCTGGTCACGGACGAACTGCTGGCTGATCTCTACCTCGGCCTCGTAGCTCAGGCCGAACCACGCCGGGGCGTCAACGCCGTCAGCGTTGTTCTCATAGTCACCCGTGAGGGTGATGAGGGTGGAGCCGGGGGTGGTAGTGGTGTCTACCGACACGAAGTCGGTGGTCGTAAGCCATGTGCCTGCGGCCTTGACATCGGCGGTGTCCCACGTAGCGGACAGCACCATGGTGTCGATGTCCTCCTCCTCGAAGGGAATCGTGAAGACGGTCGAGTCGTTGCCGGGGGTGTACACGCCCTGAAGTTTCAGCTTGCGGTCCATCCGGCTATTGTACCCCAGCGTCTGTACCGGGCTGCCTTCGGTGTCCTGCTCGGCCTCCCCAAGGGCCATCCGCTCAAGGAAGATTTGCTGGACAGCCAAGGGGTCCGTCCGCCGGTTGACCATGTAGAGGAAGTCGTCGAACACGGCACAACTCATCACCTCATCGACGCCGGGGAAGACCCAGCGGTACCATGAGTTGAGGGCTCGCTTAGCCCCGGAGAAGAGTTGCTTGTTCACGTAGATGGTGTCCGGGTCCGCGAGGGAGAGCATGAATATCTGGTCGTGCGAGTCCGAAGTGGCCATGTGGTGGCCCTCGGCGGGTATGTACCCGTGGATACGCTCGGTCAGGTCAATCGCCACGTTGCTGATCTGCTCTGAGTCGTATACATACTCCCAAAGGATCATGGCGAAGTCACGCTCGCTGGGGAAGTACAACACTGAGCCCTTGATGACGGGCTTCATATACCCCACGGCGAACACGTTGGTACTGTCGAACAACTGGACAGAGCCGGGCGTGAGGGGTCCGTTGGACCGCACCTCGACCTGTCGGTTGCCGTCAGTGATGATGATAATTGACTCTCGGAAGGACTCCGCGAAGAGGCCATTGGAGATACGCCTGCCTTGGATGCCCCGGTCGATGGGGTCCGCATCGGTGACGATGTTGGAGGCGGTGCTGTCGATCCAGAGATTGAACAGGTCGTTCACTCTGCTGGTGACAATACGCTCCCCGGCGAGGAACACGAACCTACCCTGATGGAACGCCATGTCGTTCAGCCTGAGGCCGATGAATGACGGGCCGGGGTTGGTGGTGGAGTCGCCCGCTCGACGCTCGGTCCAGTCCACAAACTGTAGGTTGAACTGGGTGCCGGTGAACGCCAGCCGCAGGGGCATGGTGTCACGCTGGACGAAGGAGAGGGAGCCCTCGGTGGGCAGCCTCTGGAACCACGGCGGTTGGGTGGAACTGGTGGCGGTGTAGAACCCCTGAGGGAGTCCGATGTCGTCATCACGGGCGAACCAGAAGGCATCGCTGTCGATGTTTCCCCCGGCGACCAGTGTGGCCCGCGAGGGGAAGGCAGCCGTGACAGTGGGGGGCTGATCGAAGTCAACCCATGAGGCTTCATTCTGATCGTAGTTCTGCGAGCGGACGTTCTCCGTGCCGCCAGCGTCCCTGTAAGTGATGGCGGTCCCTTCAAGGGCCGTCGTCACCTCTCGGTTGAGGAGGAATGTGGAGTCTTCCACCGTCACAGAGCGGTACCGCTGACGAATAGTCTGCGTCCCGGCTGTGAGGTAGTCCATCAGGTCGTCCACTAGGGCGTTGTCGAGGTCCACCACACCACCACCCACGGGGTCAATGGCTTGGACGACGACTTCGGCACCCGTTACGATGTTGAAGACCTGTATGATGTTGGTCTCAAGGACCGCATCCGGGTCAACGAAGCCCACGAATCTCTCCGTGGCACTGCGGTTGATCCAGAACATGAAGGCGTTACCCGCGAGCGTAATGTCGAGACCCTCTTGGGTCCCTCCACCAGCGATATGCTCCAGCGGGTTCCGCTTGCTGGTGCCACGAATGGCTTGTACGTCACAGTTGTCCATCGCCTCCACCTCGAAGGGAGTACGCTGGTTCTGTGACAGCCGGGATACTCCTCCCATCAGGGATTGGATTCGGATGTTGGCGAGTGGCATTACTTACCCTTCTTCTCGAACGGCGGGGCGAGGTTGGACTTCTTGGTTCCAAGTTTGGACTTCTTGCCCTGCTTCTTGATCTTACGTCGCTTAGCGGGAGTGTGCTGTGGCATTAGCCTTGTCTCCGTGAGTCGTTGAAGGGCCAGCTACGGCGTACCGCAGCGATGCCCATACGGGGGCCTTGCGACCTACCGTGGGTGATGATGTTGACCGGGCGGGACCGCATGTCGTACTTCTTACCCTCGACGCGGGCCTTGAGGGCCAGCAGGGTGAGGTGCTTGTCCATGGAGGTGGACCCCAGCACCGCCATCTGGTACTCTTGGGCTGCCTCGTCCACGATCCAGAATTGGATGGGCTGGGGCAGGTCCTCGAAGTCCAGAAGTTGGGTGATGCGGACGAACACCTCGTCGTCATCGTCGAAGGCAGTAGTGGCTGCGGCTATGGGTTCGGGCACGGCGTCGAAGAGTAGGACAACCCCATCCACACAGCGGTGGAAGAAGTTCCTGTCCTGATGCTCGTTCCATCCCTTCACCTGTAGGGTGTTGTCGGGGAGGACAACCCTATCGAAGTTGCTTACATCGACGGTGAAGGTGGTCTGCGTCTGGTTGCAGTGCAGGCCATTCATCTGTATCCTCTTGTTAGACTCTTCGAGGATAGTGAGAGCCATGAGGCTATCGTTCTCGGTGGTGCTAACAATGGAGGATACGGGATGCTCCTTAGCACCCCGCAGAATCCGGTTCACAGCCTCCAGCTTTGTCATTGAGGCATCTGTTGCCATGGTATTCCTTACCCGATAAAGATCGAGGATGTAGTTCCTGAGAAACCCTCAGGGATCGAAGCGGAAAACGGTGTGACCGCTTCAAGGTCACCCGTGAGGGTGTCGTCATCGGTGATCGAAGAGGCCACCATCGCTGCTATGATGAGGTCCGCTGAGATTGCGTCGTCATCGGAGATCGTAGCAATCATCTCAGATGCCAACTCAAGGGCAGCCGTGACGGTGTCATCATCTGTAGCTGTAGCGGCGAGGGCAAAGGCTCTCGCTAGGTCAGCCGTGAGGGTATCGTCATCGGTGATCGTAGAGGCGAGAGCCACCTCTGCATCTACGGTGAGGTCCGACGAAAGTGTGTCGTCATCGGTGATCGAGGAGACCATCGCGGATGCCAACTCAAGGGCAGCCGTGATGGTGTCATCATCGGTGACTGTAGCGGCGAGGGAGAAGGCTCTCGACAGGTCCGACGAGAGTGTGTCGGTATCTGTGATCGTAGAGACCATCTCAGATGCCAACTCAAGGGCCGCTGAGATCGTATCGTCGTCGGTCACTGTGGATACAAGACTCGCGGCCAACTCAAGGGCCGCTGAGATAGTGTCATCGTCAGTGACAGTAGCGACCATCTCAGATGCCAGTTGAAGGGCAGCAGAGACAGCGTCGTCATCAGTGATGGTGGCCGCAAGGGCGAAGGCCCTTGACAAATCCCCTGAGACTGCGTCGTCGTCAGTGATCGTAGAGACCATCTCGGACGCCAACTCAAGGGCGGCAGTGAGGGTGTCATCATCTGTGACTGTAGCAGCAAAGGCGAATGCCCGTGCCAAGTCAGCCGTGAAGATGTCGGTATCGGTGATCGTGGCGACGACACTAGCTGCCAGCATAAGGGCCGCTGAGACTGAGTCGTCATCGGAGATCGTAGAGACCATCTCAGACGCCAACGAAAGGGCTGCTGAGAGTGAGTCATCGTCGGTCACTGTGGCCGCAAAGGCGAAGGCCCTTGCTAGGTCGGCAGTGAGGGTGTCATCATCAGTGATCGTAGCGACCATCTCAGATGCCAACGCAAGGTCTGCCGTGAGCGTGTCATCATCAGTGACGGTGGCGACAAGACTCGCCGCCAACTCAAGGGCAGCCGTTACTGTGTCGTCGTCAGTGACAGTGGCCGCAAGAGAGAAGGCCCTTGCGAGGTCTGCCGTGACCGTGTCGTCATCGGTGATGGTAGAGACCATCTCAGACGCCAACTCAAGGGCAGCCGTGAGCGTGTCATCGTCGGTGATCGTAGAGACCATCTCAGACGCCAACGCAAGGTCAGCAGAGACAGCGTCATCGTCGGTAATGGTGGCCGCAAGGGCAAAGGCCCTTGACAGGTCGCCCGTAGCCGTGTCATCGTCGGTGATCGTAGCTACTATAGCGGTGGCGAGCGTCAGGCCCGCTGATATCGTATCATCGTCAGTGACCGTGGCCGCATGAGCAAAGGCAAGGACCAAGTCTGACAAGAGCGTATCGGTATCAGTGATGGTGGAGACCATCTCGGACGCCAACTCAAGGGTGGCCGTGAGCGTATCGTCATCGGTGACAGTGGCGGCCAAAGAGAAGGCTCTCGCCAAGTCCGCCGTGACCACATCGTCGTCTGTGACGGTGGCCGCAAGGGCGAAGGCGAGGACCAAGTCAGCCGACACCGCGTCGTCATCAGTGATCGTGGAAACCATCTGAGATGCCAACTCAAGGGCAGCCGTGAGGGCATCATCGTCGGTCACTGTGGCGGCGAAGGCAAAGGCTCTGGCCAAATCGGCAGAGACTGTGTCGTCATCGGAGATCGTAGCGACCATCCCGGATGCCAGTTCAAGGGCAGCCGAGAGGGTATCATCGTCGGTGATGGTGGCGACCATCTCAGACGCCAGTTCAAGGGCGGCAGTGATGGAGTCGTCATCTGCGACGGCGGCAGCGAAGGCAAAGGCTCTCGCTAGGTCTGCTGAGACCGCATCATCATCGGTGATGGTGGCAACCATCTCAGACGCCAGTTGAAGGGCGGCTGAAATCGTGTCGTCATCGGTGACAGTGGCAGCGAAGGCAAAGGCTCTCGCCAAGTCCCCCGATGCCGTGTCCGTATCGGTGATCGTAGCGACCATCTCGGATGCCAGTTCAAGGGCAGCCGTGACGGCGTCGTCATCGGTGATAGTGGCGACCATCTCGGATGCCAGTTCAAGGGCAGCCGTGAGGGTGTCGTCATCGGTGATAGTGGCAGCGAAGGCAAAGGCCCTTGCCAAATCCCCGGTGACCGTGTCGGTATCGGTGATGGTGGCGACCATCTCAGACGCCAGTTCAAGGGCCGCCGAGATAGCGTCATCGTCAGTGACGGTGGCCGCAAGGGCGAAGGCCCTTGATAAGTCCGCTGTGGCCGTATCATCGTCAGCGATGGTGGCAACGATCCGTGAGGCCAACTCAAGGGCAGCCGAGATCGTGTCGTCGTCGGTAACGGTAGCAGCCAGAGCGAAGGCGAGGACCAAGTCCGCCGTAGGTGTATCGTCGTCGGTGATCGTGGAGACCATCTCGGAGGCCAACGAGAGGGCAGCCGAGATCGTGTCATCGTCGGTGACAGTGGCGGCAAGGGCGAACGCCCTCGCTAGGTCAGCCGTGGGAGTATCAACGTCAGTGATCGTGGAAACGATCCTTGACACCAACTCAAGGGCCGACGAGAGCGTATCGTTGTCGGTGACAGTCGCAGCGAGGGCAACTTCCGCCGCCACCGCCCCGAACACATATACTCTTCCGGGTGTTCCGGTGGGGGAAAGTTGACTGATTCGCGGCATGGTTTAGATCACAATAAAGGTGTCATCGTCACCCGGAGTTTCGGGCATTGTCGATACGGTGAAGTGTCCGCGTCCGCCGGTCAGCACATAGTCTGTGATGTCGGTCATGGACGCGATCATGATGCCGCTCGTCCACAGGATGTTCCGCCCGTTGAAGTTGTCGGAGGTATCCTCAGTGATGTCGTCCGCTTCCAACTCCGTCGTAGTGGCGGTGAAGGCGGTGTTGTCCACGGTACCGGGGATCATCTGACCCGCCGACAGGGCCAAGCGTACCGCCGCTGCAACCGCATCGTCGATAGCGGCCACGTTGACATCCATGAAGCCGGTGTCCTTGGGAGCGTACTTGGAGTCCCATGCTGCCTCGGACAGGACCATGTACTCATGGCGTACGATGAGGGCCTCCGAGTCAAAGGCCAGCAGGACAAGCGTACCTTCCGAGTTCGTGTCGGTGGCGTCAAGCTCGCAGTTATAGTGGCCGTCGATGGTCCCCGCCGCGTCGTGCGTGGGGGCCGTGCCATCGTTCTTATTGGCGAGTGCTTGGCCCAGCTTGGACAGTTCGACATCGAGCGTCAAGGCTATCTCGGCGGTGGACCCATCAGTGGCATCCACGAACGGGCCAATCAGGACATCCACGGCTGTATTGGCTCTTAGGAATTGCATTATCCTGTGTTCCTCTGATAGTGGTGGTAAAACTGCTTCAGGGCGGGCGGTGCGGCGATTATCTCATGTTCGTTGTATTTGACCGTGCCCGCGTCGTCGTAGACGTAGGCCAGTACCGTCGCCCCACTCTCACGGGTATAGATGTTACAGGAGACCGCGTTGATCGTCACGCCGTCCAGAAGTTCAGTTTCGCTTGTCTCAAGACTTCTTAGGTAAAATAAGTCGAGCGTGGTGTCAGCGTAAAGTAGGTGATAGATTTCCCCCGGAGCATACGAAAGGCAGAACGCGGCTGTGCTGCCTAGATCCTTGAGTGCATAGGTACTGTCAACAACGACGTTTGGCGACGGTGAGCTAAGAAACCGCGCCCTGCTTATCCGGCCGTCATCGTCTATATAAGGGAATATCACAACATTTGAGTCGTTATCGCCATGACCGAATGCAGGAACCACCGACGATGCACTAGTATCGAAAGCACCCGGCAAACTTTGTAGAGTGTTAGTTGACGATAGGCTTCGTTGGAAAACTTCGGGTTCGTCATTTCCAAACATGAAGTGCGACCGATCGCTTGAGGCCAAAATCACTACCGGCCCCGTCCAGTTATCAAGCCCAGCGCTGTCCAATGCAATGTCTGTCGTCCAGCTTCCCTCTTTGCGAGCATAGGCGGTTCTCGACCGGTGTTGACCGTGCAAGGTCTCACCCTCGGTTTGATAGGCAACGATCACGTCGCCATCGCTGCGTAACGTGATTGAACAACGTTGTTCTGCACCGCTGTCCGTTATGGCTTGCACGGATTCCTCTACCGTGTCCCAGTTGTCCGTGGCCATATTGAAGATGTGATATTCAACGTCGTCGTCGTCGCGCTGCGTCACGATGTGCAAATTGTCGCCATCTTCATAAACCCACATTGAGGTTGCAGTATTAGAACTTCCCAGCGTAGGTTTGCCCCCGGAATCTTGTTCTGTAAAGCTATCGGTCGGGTCGGTAGCCTTCCATGCTTCTAGTTCGTCGTCGTTAGTGCTGTCCAGCAAGATTGCATAGTAGTTGCCGCCACTTGACTTGAACGGCCCGTAGTAGTTGGAACCATTGAACATCTGAGTTCCGCTGATCGTTACGGGTAGCGCCATCAGACAAACTCCTTTCCACCGCTCTCGACGATGATATCGCCCGGCATCATGGCCTTCCACTCGGCCATCGTATGCCAGTTGAAATCCGGTCGCTGACTGCCCGGTTTCGGCGGGCTGTCGATGTGGATGAGCGGACTGACCGGGGTGTTGCTGAGCAGCGAGCCCCTTAGACGGTTGGCAAACGTGTTCGCCTCCATGTCAGACAGGCTAGTAAGAACACGCTCGGTCACGATAACGTCGAACCTGTTACCCGGACCCACCGTGTCCTTTATCAACTGTGCCCGCTGGCCGCCGTTTTCAATGTTCGTAGCGTGGACCCGCCCCGCAACCTCCGACCGAGACCGCCCGTCCTCCGGGTCCATCTGTGCCTTGTTGCCTTGAATGTAGAGCGACGGATCGACGCCCCATACGTTCGGGTAGCCCACGCTGTTGAGGTACTCGATTGACCAGCCGAAGCCGCAACCGATGATCAGTATCGTGGTGGCGAGCGGCCACGCAAAGTGGGCAACTATGTTCGACCATTCGGGCGTCACATAGTCGTTGCGAGGACGATCAGCGTTGAACAGCATGCTTCGCCAATAATGTCCACGCCTCCCCGGTCGGGTATTAGGATGGCCCTCCGGTTCGGCGTTCATATTGTAGGCTGCGTCGAAGTCAGCCTGAGTGTCCCAAGCAGGCATACCGCCTCCTCTCTCTATGGCTTAGTCAGCGGTGACGTTGAGATCGCCAATGGCGAAGCTCGGCGTAATCCCCGATGATACCAGTCTAGACGTATCGAGAACACCAGACCAGATCAGGTTACCCGCACCCGACAGGTCAGTTCCGATACCGACGAAGGTGATTGTCTCAGAGCCACTGGTGGCCTCTGGAAACGTAATCGCTGCCGCGTTGTCGGCGGTATTGCCGGTGATTGTCCAACCACCGGCGGTTCTAGCCACGGCAATGCGGGCGTAACTACCATAGGTTGCTTCACTGGAGGTCTGGTCACCAGTCTCAGTGGGGTCGGCAGTGTGGAGGCTAACGTGGAAATCGCCAGCGGCGGCACTGTTCTGAAGGCCGGGACCATCCCCAATGTTTGCCCAATCAACGTTGTTGAACAACAGGGTGAGGTAGTCGGTTTCGGCTGCATTCGTTCGGCTCATGTTCGTGTTCCGTTCAAGATTAGAGTTGCTCGGACTATTGAGGTTGCGGAGTCAACGTGAAACTTTATCACATCCCCGTCTGCTATGTTGGTGCTCCACCCGGTGAGGGTGGAGTCTGTTCTACTGTTGGCGGCGGTCAATGACGGTTCATTGCCCCCTGTAATGGTGTCTGCGACGGTGGGAGGAAAACTTGCGAAGTCGTCCACGTATACGTCGATCTGAATATCGCCCGTTTGATCGGAGATGAGGTACCAGTTGGTGAGAGTGAACCCCTTGTCCACCACTATGCTGCACTCGGACCCCGCTACAATGACTGCGTTGTGCCCATCAAAGGTCACGGTCACTGACACAAGGTCGTCGGCGGCGATAGAGGTATTGATGCGGCGTACCTCCCTCTTGACCTGCGACCGAATCCGTGCGTCGATGGCCTCTATGGTCGGTGAATCGGTCTGTTCGCGGGTGGGTGAGGGCATGGCGTATTCCAAGTAAAGCACCGGACGGGTATTTAGCCCATCCGGTGCCGAGTGAGAGAGGAGAGCGATCTAATCTCTATTTAGCTGAGTCGGGTGACACGCCAAACTTCCTGCGTGGTTGCACGGGCTTCGAGGATGAACATATCACCCTCCTCGGTCGCGTAACCGTTGGCAGTCATGTCAGTCGCCTGTGTCGAGGTGGCGATGACGATGGAGACATCACTGTCGCCACCGGCACCGTCGAAGTCCACGGCCTGAGCATCCATGTTCAGGACTGCCGCCAGTACACTGGTGACATGCTGCGTAGCGTCCTGAGCCGCGACCAGACCTTCCAGTTGGAAGCAACGGTCGATGGTGAACACGCCAGCAGTGGCCTCGATGATCTCAGCTTCCACATGCTCGATAGCACCCAGCGGCTCGGCAGTACCTGCCGCCGTCTGAGCCTCGAACCGATAGCGACCCACCGACTGGCGGGTGACCTGTCCGAAGTTGTAGAAACCAGAGGTACCGAGGGACTGATCGACCACGCCGGTAAGGCGGATGTCCTCAGTCTTAGCACCGACATTACGGAGAACGGGGTCATTCTGCTTAGCTTGCACCCGCTCTGAGGTGCCGCCTGCACCATCCCTCAGTGAGGGGCCACGCCTTGCGGGCGTGAAGACGGTATTTTCGAGGGCCATGTATGGCCTCCTTCCGTTAGATTATGAGGAGATGACCTCAACGGCAGCTTCGGGACGAATCGTCCCACCACCGGAGAGCATCTTGGTCACGAACAGGAAGTCCTGACGGGAGATGTCCCGCTCAGCTTCGCTGTTTACGTCCATCTTGACGGCCACGCCGACTGCCTCTTCCTGCCACACCATCGCACGGGTCGCACCGAAGTCGCCCTGATACTTGACCTCGTCGTCCGAGGACAGGTCCTGACCGAAGACGGTCGAGCAAATGTTGGAGGGGAAGATGACGAAGCCATTGTAGGCAATCGTCGAGGCGAAGGTGTCGCCGGGGCTGATAACGCTCTGCGTGGCCGTTGGGCCATGCCGTCCATCGCCACTGAAGAGGGGCAGAAGGGCGTTATTCAGATCCGTGGAGTTCTTCGGGAAACCAACGTCGCGGATGCGGTGGAACGCCGGAACGTCCACAGCAACCCAGCGGTTGGGCTTGAGGACACGCAACTGGTCGAACCGGATGGCGATGTCATCGAGCAGGCCGAGGAACGAGAGAACCTGAGCCACCGTGGGCTCAGCACCAGCAGCCCACAGCGAGGCCGTCGCAGCCGTACCGGCTCCGTCAAGGCCACCACCGGGGAAGTTGGAGCCCGACCCACCGTACACGGAGGTCGGAGTCTCGCGGGAGGCGTTGACCGCCAGCCGCAGGGAGAACTGATCCTGAGCTTCAGCGAGGGCCTGAGCGGCCTGCATCGCGTACTCGGATCGGACCTCGAAGTGCGACATAGCTTGATCAATGTCATCGAGGCGGAAGTGAGAGACCAGCGGACGCTCATCGAGCGTGATGGTCACTTCGGTCTGCTCGGCATCGAGGCCCAGCAGTTTGGTACCAACAGCATGACGCTCAGCCGACATACCACCGAGTCGCGGGAAGCGAGCGGTATTGCCGGTACGAATGTCTCGACGCTTCATCTTAGAAGTGATGCCGAGGAACTCGTTGTAACGCTTGAGGACCTCTCCACCAAAGATAGGCAGATACAGATCGTCGAACGCGGGGCTGGCGAGAGCCTGATTGGAACCAAAGCGAATCGGGAGTGAGGGACTAGGCATTGCCTATCCTCCTTATGCTTAGGTTAGGGAAACAAGGGTCCCATTCAGGTTGTGCCGCTGTCTAGGTTGTGCCACCACGGGGTGGGCCTATACGGGCCTGACGGAGGGACAGATAGAGGGGGCATATCTAGCGTTACCCGAAGGTGGCCCGAAGTATGCGTCTAACTGACCCGGCGGGGAAAGGAAACAATAGCGGCCCTCCGAATCGAACAGAGATCGTTGGATTATGAAACCAACAAGGACACCAGTCCTACCAACCGCTACCTTACTCCGGGGCGAACCGGAGCGGGGTATTTAGTAATCTGTGGACGGGTTATACATGGCATCGAAGTTGCGGATGTCGCCACCGTTGGTGACGTAGATCCGCTGTGCCACTGCCCGCTGCTTGTCGGGGCTGTACTGGTAAATCTCTTTACCGGCTGAGTCCCGCTCGTCCATGTCTGCGAACATCTCTGCCTTAGAGGCATAGGGGGTCACCTGTGCGGAGGTAGCACCCACGCCCCCGTCAGCGGGGACAACGAGACCGGACTCCTTCGGCATGGAGGCCACATACTGGGCATGCAAGCCCATCAGCAGCGTCTTGCTCTGCCCGCCCTGTTGGACCGCCTCTCGGAGGTCATTCCAAGCGGCCTCGCTGAGGGTCTTCTGAGCCCACAGCAGTGTGGCCTTCAGATTCTCCTCACCACCGACCGCCTCCGCGACTTCCTTGAGAGCAACCGCCTTGGCTGCCGCTCGGTCAGCAGCGAACTGCTTGATGAAGTCATCGGGGACACCGAGGGCCTTGATGTTGGCCATATCCGCATCGGAAGGCGTACCAGCACGGACAGCAGGCCAGTCAATGGTCGGTTCAGCGATCACCTCCTGTGAGAGGATGTCATCAATGCCAGCAGATGAGCTTGTCTCGGCAGGGGCCACAGATGGCACCGGCGTAGAGAGGACCTCGGAGGCAGTTGGGGCACCAACGGGGGTGCCTGCCGTAGGGTCCGGGGCTTGGCCCCGCTGCATCTGCTCAAGCTGCTTGTATGACTCCAGCAACAGGGCCTGATCCACCGACCCGTCCGCCATGCGGAACTTGGCGGGGATGTTGGCCTGTGCGGTCATGGCAACCTGCACGTTGTACTCTGCACTGCCCTCTAAGGGGGCAATGGGTTCGGGCTGTCCCGTAGGTAGCTGACTCACGCACTATCTCCTTGTTCACCGGATCGCTGAACACCAGCCTGTAGGCCAGCTTGCAATACTTGCTGCTGTTGTGCCTCTTGCTGCCGTTGTAGCCTCCGCTGCTCCATTTCCTCGTCGGTCTTCCATCGGCCCTTGGCGTCGAGGCCCTGTGCCTGCCACCAATCTCTACCGATGATGTGCATATTCGCACCTTCTAGCATCTCCGGGTTCATGCCCGCCATGATGCTCATTGCTCGCTCTAGATTCTCCTTCTCAGCCTCTCGGTTGAGGATCTCCAGCCCCGCCCTGAGGCGTAGCTTGAGGAATCCGCCCTGCTTGTCGATCTGCTCCGAGATGTTCTCATCTAGCAGACCCTTCTCGCCCATGACGAACATGGTGCGGCGGATGATAGGCTCTTGTAGCTCTGAGGAGGCCAGCGACAGGATGCCGCCGAGTGCCTGCTCCAACTCCTGTGCCAGCAGCGTGACCTGACGGGCCGTGACACGCTCGCCCGTAGGCTGAACGGCACTGTTCATCAGGAAGCGGCGGCCTAGTATGGCCTCGCGGTGTGCTACTGCCTGCTGGGCAGCGGCCACCTGAGCGTTGTTCTGGAACTGCATGGCGGTGAGGTCATCACGACCCCCGGCCAGTGTGTCCCCGTTGATCGAGTCGAGGAAGTCCTGAAGCTCCATCATACCACCGGGGTTGAGGACCCAGCGGTATTCGGCATTGAGCATCACGCCGTCCAGCAGTGCCTTACTGAGGGAGTCAAGGGTTCGGATGTCACCGAACATATCCTCCACCAGCGACACGCCGTACGCCTCACCGATCAGCGATGACCAGCGGGCGGGCATATAGGGCGAGACCTTGTGTGTCTCTCTGGTGCCCTGTACTTCCTGACCCCGGAACTCCTGCACCACGCAGACGCTGCCGTCCTTGTGACGTATAATCTGCGTAAACAGGGGCTCCCATAGTTCTTGTGTGTTGCCGGTCGTACCCCGTGCATCGCCGCCTTCGGGTTTCTTGGGGATACCCTTCAGTTCGTCGTGCCACTGTGCATTCACCTGCTCACGGATGATAACCTCTTGCCATGTACCCTCATGCTGTCGGCGGACCACGTACTGGTCGGCACGGAAGAGGCGGAAGGTGAAGTCATCGTCCATGTGTATCATCACATCGCCAATGGCGATCAGGTGACGGTACGCAAGGTTGATTGAGGCCCGCATATTGGTGGGTGCGAGGGTGTCCATGACACTTTCCTCGAACGAGCCCAGCATAGCGGACAACTCCGTGTCATCCTTGCCCTCTGGCTTGAACGGGGCTTCGAGGAGGACCTCGAAGACGCTCTGGCCATTGAGTGGGAAGACCACGGACATGATACGGGACGCTAGATTGTTGATACCCTCTGCTGAGAGGGAATTATAGGGTACATCAAGGGCAGTGTTGACCGCCCGGCCTTCCCACGGCAGGAGAGTGGGCATCGTGAGCGTAGCATGTTCACGCTTACGCTCCAGCCCCTCCTTGCGGAGGTTGTCGAAGTGGTCGTAACGATCCAGCAGTAGGACTGGAAGTTCTCGCATCGCTCCTCCTTAGAATGTTATTCGTTGTCGCGGCAATGACGATGGTGTCGCGGGGTTGGCGGTGTCGATCTCACGAGGCTCGAAACTGAAGAGGCCCAGCAGCTTCATCAAGTCGTCGATACCAAGGCCTGTGCTGTCGGGGGTCTCCCGCTCTGGCACAGCTTGTAGCTTCTCGAAGGTACCCCCAACCACGCGAGTATCCCCGGCTCTGTCGAGATCCTCACCGGATGTACGCTGTACCTGAAAGGCCAGCGAAGCAGCCTGTGATCGGCGGGCAAGGCGGCGAGCGTTTTGGCTCCTAATCTCCACCTCGTCCGGGTGTGGGAGAGGGAGACCGCCAGCGATCTCTTCTCCGTCCTGAAATCCTTCGGCCATCTTGTGCTTCTTCCTTGGGGGTCGGGTTCTGTGCGAGGTACACCTGCTGTAGCATAGTCACTACATCACGCATACCCTGAGATCGGGCTATGATACCAAGGGCCACATCTGATGTGACCATGTTGTACGCAACGCCTGATTGTAGGTGTTCAATCCTTGCCGTCACTAAGGAGGCTAGGTCCTCCAGCAATCTGCTCGACACTGGGGGCCAGTCTGGAAACGGACGGGGCAATTGTCGTGCAGAGTTGGAGGTAGTTGAAGAGTTCATCGGGTGTCTCCGCTCTGGTTGAGAGTCCCATGGCATTCAGCATGGTGGTGACCGAACTCACGCAGTTCCACACTGGCAAGGGCCAGAGGTGGAGCCAGCGGAGGGCGATCAGGAGGGGGCGGCCCCTCCGGTCCTCAAGACTCTCTACTGCATTGGTCACGACCGGCCAGTCCACCCATGCGGTGATCTGGAACGCGGCGTAGTCACGGGGGACCACCCACAGCTTAGCCGCACACCACTCGTCTGCGTTGAGGCAGCGGCATCGGCCCTTGTAGGGCTGGTCCCATAGCTTGTTGTCCACCTCGAAGGCAGTGTGCGTGTAGCGGAGCCGCGAGGCCCGCACCCACACCGGGGTTTTACCCTTCAGGGGGCCTAGAAGGTGGACTATCAGGGTCAGCCGGGTGTTCGTATTCCGGGGAAGTCCCGATAATCCGTCCAATCTGCGCAGACCCTTCAGTTTACCCCACTCCACACTCTTCCTCCTCCCAAATGGCCTCCGGGTTGATGAAGGGCGGGGTCCACAGGACGGGGCCATCATCCCAATCCTCCGCTCGAAGGATGCGGGCACACTGGGCCTGCTGGAGGGCCTCTTCGAGGGTCTTCCCGGCGTCCCGGTATGCCCCAAGGATGGCCTCGGCGGGGCTGTCCTCCGCGTACCTCAGGATCTTAGCAGCCTTGACCTTGCCCACTCCCTTGATGCCGGGGTACCCATCGGTGGTGTCACCCGTCAGCCACTGGATATGGAAGTTGTAGTCTGCCTCCTCCAGCGTGACCCGCACCGGGAAGTCGTCCTTGTCCGGGTTGAAGTGGAGGCCGGGGATGGACTTCATGTCCTTGTCCACCGACACGATGACCGTATGGGCAATCTTGCCGTTGGTCTGGAGGATGCCCATCACATCGTCTGCCTCCACGGTGGAGCGGTGGATGGTGGGGCCTGCCTCTGCAAGCAGCGAGCGAGCCGCGTCCAGCATGGCCGGGGGCTCTTGGGTACGGTTGGTCTTGTACGGGGCGTACACTTCGCGTCGGAAGTTGTCCTCCCGGCTGCAACTGAACACCGTGATAAACTTGGTGCAACAGGCGAGCCGCGTGTATGCCGCGAGAAGGTCCTGTATACGCTCATTCATGGCGTGTGCTGAATCTTGGTTGGCGTGGGCGGCTGCTGCCTGCTGGTAGGCAAGGTGATCGGCGTCGATCAGGGCCGTCCGCTCAACGTGGTAACGTCTACTCATGTAATCTCTCCACTGCATCCAATGCTGTCAATGTCGGGGCTAGGTTCACCATGTACGCCTCAAGGGCGGGGAACCTGCCTCCGTCCACGCTTACCTTGTTGTTAGGCACCGTGAAGTCGAAGGTGTTGTCGTTGATCACGCCTGCACTATAGTCAAACGCAAGCTGCTCGCTCACATGCTGTCTCCACTCGGCCTTGAGGTCCTTGGACAGCCTCTCCAACCCGCAGATGAACACCGTGCGGGCCTTGTACATCTTCAGGATCTCCACCTCGTTGAGGAACCGAACGTCGTCGATGAGTACGAGGGACTCATGGAAGGCGTTGCCCGTCGCTAGCATGTTCTGCTCCTCGACGGCGGCGACATCCAATCGGGCCGACATGAGGTTGACGAACCAATCCACATTCTCATCTCTCGCTCTGGCACCCTCTGTCTGACAGAAGGCACGGTACAGGGCATCTGTCTCGCCGCTCTTGTTGAAGCCGAGGAGGGCGGACGCCTTCTTGAGGGGTGCGGCGAACCCGTCCATCACCACATGGTAACCACGGTTGAACGCCCACTCTGCTAGGATGTTAGCGGCGGTTGTTTTGCCCGCTTGTGCGAGCCCTCCGAATCCTACTATCTGCATAGGTCAGTCTCCTTCATCTACACACATGAACACGGGGAACCGGACGCTATCGTCATCGGTCAACTCCATGCCTCTCCACCGGATGACCGTACCCACCGGGTACTTGGCCTCTCGCTGCTCGTCACTGAACCCCGTCCCCACCTTGAACGAGAGGGCCTTGCCCTCGTAGAGGGCGTCAATGAACAGGGCACCCATCTTGCCTTCATGCTTGCCCTCACCGGGCTGCATGCCACTCACCGTGCCCGTTCCGTCGATGCTGGCTTTCCACTTGAGCAGGTTGCCGCTCCGCTTGAACTCGTACTTCATGTGCGGGTTGCGGAACATGATGCCCTCGCCCCCACTGCACAGGATGCGTTCGTACTCGCCCGCCATGTCTCCCATGCAGCCCACGATCTTGTGCGGCAGCACGTATACACGGGGGTCACCACGGGGTATGGCTACCCTCGCTTGGTCGAGGCGGACATCGAAGCGGGCCACCTCATTGCTGGTGATCATGTCGAATACGACATACGCGAGGCCATCGAAGTCAGCCTCACTGGGGTTCTTCTTCCGCACCGCAGACACGGTATCTGAGAAGCGGCCTCGACCCATGAAGAACTCTCCGTCGAGGTTGGCCGTCACTCCCGACATCATGGACAGCCACGATACCGGCACGTTGAGCGGCTTGTTGGAGCGGGACACGAAGCGTCCCAACTCAGGCTTCCATAGTGCCCGTACTCCATCCAGCTTCTCGCTCCAGTACCAGCCCCGCACGTTCGTCTTGTCGGGGTCCCATGTCTTAGCTAGGGTACAATGGTAATCAGTCACGGAGGTGATACCAGAGCCGTGAGTACCACGGCTTACGTTCCCGCAATGCCACGAAGGCAGCGATCTCGGCGTTCAGTACCTTCTCAATGTCTGCGAAGCGGCGGTTCATGGAACTGACCATACCCCTCACTTCGTCCGCAGTACGGTATACCTCGCCCACCTTCTTGAAGTCGATGACCAAGGTGTCCTTGGCATACACCGCAAAGGCGTCGGGTGCTGTGATCTTACGATTGAAATCGTATACTTCCATCAGTCTCTCCTCTAGTGTGTATCGGCCCAAGACTTCCCGATCCGATACTCTCCATCTAATTTGATCTTGCACTTGAGGCGTCGGCCCGCTTCCTCGATAGCCCACACTGCCGTGTCTCCACACAGCATGGCGGCATCGCGGTTACGTGCCTCGCCTTGGAACTCATCGTGTGCGTTCAGCATGAGGGCATAGTCCCTGCCCCATACCAAACCGTGGTCTACCTCGATGGCATGCACAAACAGGATGAGGGCCAGCTTCATTACGATGGCCCCGTTGCCCTGTAGCTTGGTGTTCAGTGCCGAGTACGACTTGCGGGCCGGTGCCCGTCGCCCATCGTACAGTAGGAGGTAGCCGTACTGGTCGGCGTTGTGTATACAGGCGTCGATCAGCTTGCCGAGGGCGGGCAGTCCCTGCCTAAGGGACCGTCTAAAGTGACTCCCAATAGACTTGCGGCCAGCCTCAGATCGGAGCAGCTTGGCGTACCCTCTTCGCTGCTCAGACGCGAGAGAAGGGTGGGTACCAATAGTGATGCCAAGGCTTTCCATTCCGCTTCCATAGAGGAACGCATAGCCTGTCTCCTTCGATTGTGGGCGTGTGAGCAGCCCACCCGCTTTCCTGTTGTGCTCATGAATGTCTCCGGTCAGTATGATCTTGGCGTACGCCCCGTTGTCCCACTGCCACATGGCATCGGCCAACATGCGGTACTCAAGACCCGCTGCATCCGCACCCCACTGCCACCACCTCTTATGGGCTGGCTGCCATAGTGACCGCATCTCCCAACCCCATCGCCCGTCCCACTCCAGTAGTGGGCTGCCATCGTCACCAACCTGCACCTTGGGGGCTGCTGTCTGGTTGGGCTGGCTGTGGGTCATGCGGCCAGTGACCGCACCGTTGGTGTTGATGCCGGGGTGTATGATGCCGGGTGTACGGCTCTCCCGTGCCCTGATAGTCCAGTCCATCAGGTGGCCCAGCCTCATCTTCGCCATGTTGTGGTGGTACGCCCACTCCGCTTCGGGGTAGTCGAGGGCCAGCAGCACATCCTCCTTGATGGAGGGGTTGCCCTTGTCCGTGGTGGGTGCGTCCCAGTCGTACTTCTCCTTGAAGCGACGGGCAAGGTGCTGGGTGGTACACTCGAAGGGGTGGTACTTCTCCTTGAAGGCACCCCACTCCCCATCCTTGGGGCCAGACTTTTTCGTGTCGTATGACACACCGTCAGGCCCCTGCCACCACCGTGTCTTCATCACCTCCACCGTGGGAGGGAAGGCAGCCCGCAGCTTGTCGAGGGCGTCGGCCCTCACGATCTCCATCCTCTCGATCAATGCCTCGGCCTGCTCGATGTCAATACGCACACCGTTGGCCTGCTGCTTGGCAATGATCTCTGCGATCCGTGTCTCGATTCGGAACGCCACCTTGTAGGGCTGGAGGAGGGGTCGCATCCATAGGAAGATGCTCTCCTCTGCCTCCACATCCCCAACACAGTAGTCCTCCATCTCCTGTGACCACTGGTCCCACGGCCCCTTGAAGGGCATCTTGCGGGCACCACCAGCGGCCACGGCGAGAGCATCGAGAGAGTTACCACCATGCGGATGATGTTCTCTATCCGGCCAGAGCAGCCGACCGCCCACCAAGGTATCGAATATCTTGGGCTTGGTCGTCGGCTCTCCTTCGAGGCGACAGAGGAGGGGCCAGTCATACTGCACAAAGTTGTGCCCGATGACCAGACCGGCTCGTTGTAGCTCGGCCCACCCCTCTGCTATGGTGTCCTCTCTCTCGTTCCTACGGTACACCTTGACCTCGCCTGACTGGAGATTCTTCATCACCAGCAGATGGATCACCGTAGCCTCCCGCACCTTGACCTCGCCACCTTTCATGTCGAGTTCAAGTAAGCCGTTGGCTTCGATGTCTGCGAGGTACGTGATCACTTGTCTTCCAGCACGGCCACTCGCAACTGCAACTCACGGACGACACGACGCAACTCGTCGGTGCTGAACATGATACCCAACTCATCAAGCTGGTGCATGGGCTTGCCATCAGGCCACGGCACTACCAACTGCAAGTTGAGGCTCGCGTCCGCTCCCCTGAGGGGCAGTGTCGCCTTCATCGGGGAGGATTTCTTCTGCGTTGAGGGTTGATCCGACATCATCTATCTCCATTTGGTCACCCGGTTCGGTCCACTCGGCCTCATCCAGACGACGGGTTAGCTTGTTGAACTTCAGGTGACCCACCACTCCGGTGTCACCTATGAATCTGCCCTTGAGGATACGCACCTTCACGATGTTACGTTCCTCCGGGTCCTCTGCTTGTTGGTTACGCTCGATGGCGATCACGTTGTTGGGTACACTGCCAAGGGAGCCCGAACCACGCAGGTTCTTGAGGCTTATCTGTGCCCCTTCCTCTGCTGCCTTGCCGTCAAGGCGGTTCAGTTGTGACACGATATCAATGTGTACACCTGTCCGCTCCACGATGGACCGTAGCCTTCGCATGATCTCGTCGATGGACTCACGCTCGCTCCCGTTGCGGGCCATGCCAGCGACGAGTGCAGTAACATGATCGACGACAATGATGTCACACTCCAGTGCCGCTGCCATGTACTCCACCCTCTGGAGGACAGAGCCGAACTCGTTAGTCCCATGGTGGTCGTATATGTATAGCGGTAGAGAGCCGAAGAACTTACGTGCCTCATCATACTCCTCCTCCGTCAGGTTGTCCGCGAACCCGAAGTCCAGTGCCTCGCCACCCTCGTCAACGAGCAGGGTGTTGAGGATACGGGACGCTCTGATCTGACGCACAGCCTTGTTGAGCTTGAGTGCGATCAGGTCATCGAGTGTCTCAAGCGGTGACTCCTCCAACATGAGGACGCCCACCTTACGGCCACGGATGAGGTGGTGGTACACCATCTCCCGCATGACAGTGGACTTGCCACTGCCTGTACCACTGGCCCACAGTGACATCTCTCCCGACCTCTGGCCCATCAGGCCCTTGGTCAGGTTGCTCCACGGGAAGGACCACATCCTCTGGACGGGTGCATCCCCTTCGGTGATGTCGCTGGCATGCAGTATGCCATCGGGCTGGTACTGGCGGGCCTCGTAGATGGCAGTGGTCAGTGACTTGAGGTCACCCTTCAGGATATGCTCGTTCGCATCCTTGAGGGCGGTACGTGCGATGCGTACCTTGCCGGGTGGCAATAGCTCCGCACACTTCTCGGCCCCTGCCCTGCCCGCCTCGTCGTTGTCGAAGCACAGTACGATCTCGTCGTACCCCGACAGGAACTCAGCGTTGAGGCGTATGTACTTCTCCCCGCTCTGTATCCCATTGGGTAGGGACACCACGGGCCACTTGTTCTGCCACATCAGGCTGACTGAGAGGCAGTCGATCTCCCCCTCCGTCACCACGATACGCTTGCCCTTGCCTGACCACAGCCACTGCCCGAAGAGGGGCAGGTTGTCCGTGTTGCCCCTCCACATGAAGGACTTCTTCGGTCCCCGTATGTGCTGGGCTACGATCTTCCCCTCAAGGTAGTAGTTGGCCACCTCTTTGATGACGCCGTTGACCAAGGCCACACGGTAGTCATACAGGGCGGTCGTCCGCAGGTCGATGTGCCTATGGTTCAGGCCCATGACCTTACCTATAAGGGGACGCTTCAGGTCAGGCGAAGGGGTACGCTTCTCCATACCCTCACCGTGAACGTGGTACCCGCAAGCAAAGCAGTGAGCCCCCCGCCCTTCACCGAAGTTGATGAGGTTGTCACCACTGGTGTCCTCACCATTCTCCCGGCACTTGGGGCAGGGTTGCTTGCTCGTTTCACTCATTGTCTTCTCCCGTACTGATGGTGACATAGATGTGAGGGCAGTCTGAGTAGACTTTGCGAGCCCTGACCGCTGTCACCTGATCGTCATCACCCCACACTATGCCGTTGAAGGCATCGAACACGCCCTTGACATAGTTGTCTATGTCACCACGGGGCCACAGCTTGGTGGGTTTCTTGGGTGTCTTACAGTGGAACGTGATGTCCACTAGAAGGGAACCACCCAAGGGGTCCGTACTCCAACTCTTCAGTGCCTCCGCCATTTCCTTGCGGAACGCCTTGTATGTCTTGGTGTAGTACGTACCGTACTTCGAGACACGCGGCCTCGAAGCAGGCACAGGTACTACCTCCAACCATATCTTCACAGTAGGCCAGCGGTGGGGTCATCACCCTCGTCGTCGCTGCTCTCATCCTCGAACGCATCCTCATCCTCGAACTCATCTGGATCGGCCTCGTTGTCCGGGCTGTCATCGTCGAGGCTGGAGAGGAACTCATCCTCTTGCTCGAACGTGGAGCCGGTGCTGCCTCTTCCGGTGCCCTTCTTCAGTAGCTGGGCCGCGTTGAGGTAGAGCGTCAGGCCGGTACCAATGGGGGCCACGGCATCGTAGCCTGCCACCATGATCTCCAACCTGCCGATGTCACCACCGTAGACGAGAAGGCTCATGTCCTTCTTGCCAGTGGCGTCAAAGATAGCGACGGGACCCTTCTCCTTGCCATCCTTGTCCACTGCATGGGTCTTGGCTTCGATGAACGGTGTGCCCACGGGGACGCCCGCCTTCTCGGCCTGACTCTCGGTGGCCACCTTCAGCGGGATGTCCACTGACTTGATGGCCTTGCCCACCTGCTGGGCGTACTCCTTAGCGAGCCGCTTCATGGCGGCGACGAACGCGATGTACTCCGGGTCCTTCTTGTCCAAGAAGTAGAGCGTCGTCCGGTACTGACGCTTGTTGAAAGCATCATCCGGCTTGTTTAGGTACGCCCACTGGAACTGACCCTTGGGGGTACGCAGTCTCGCATCAGTCAGTCGTTCTTTCTTAGTCGTTGTTGCCATTCTATCTCCTAAGCACTGAAGGAATCTTGGGGGCCTTCAGCTTCTCCCCTCCTAGTCCAGCCGTCAGGTAGTTGACGACCAGCAGGCCATACTTGGCCCTAACTATCCACTCATCTGCCGGGACACCGCTTGCGATTACCGCTTGCACTACACCCGCTGATCGGATACGTCTGTCTCTCAGGTCACTCATGTCATGGGGATGAGTATCGGGTCACCGTCCAGCACCACTGCACAGGACAGCACCGAGCCCAGCCTCTCCTTCTTGCCATAAGCGAAGGCGTATGCCTTCTCGTCGATGATGGTACCCACGTTCATACCCCATAGCTGCTTCCTCTTCGTCCGCTGCCGGATGAAGTGCAGGCTGGCATGCTTGTGGTAGTGGCCGCTGACCACGCAGCGTCCCTCTTCGAGGGCAGCACGGCGAGGGCCAGAGATGCCACCGGCACCGGGGTCATGGGTGTACAGTACGCCGTCCTCCAAGAACGAGATGCCCCACTCCCATGTCGGTGTGTCCCACACCATGGCGTAGTCCTTGAGGAACTGGCCGGGGACACCCGCCTCTTCGCATCGCTTGGCGACACGCTCATCGTGGTTGCCTATGCACACACGCTGAATGGGGAACTCGGCCCGCAGCTTGGCGATCTGCTTGATGCAGGCGTCAATCTCCCACGGGGTGGATTGCATCGGGTCCTTCTGGAAGCGGGACGCAAAGTATGAGTCCACGACATCGCCAATATTGATGACGACATCTGTCTTCCACCTATCCCGCTGCTTACACAGGAAAGCGATGGCCTTCTTGTGCATGAAGGGGGCGTGTTGGTCAGGTATTACTAGGACACGGCTCATACAGTACCTCGTAGTGTTCGAGGTGCCGCATCCGATTGCCTCTACTGGCATCGAACACCTGCATCCTCAGTAGTTGTGCAATAGCTAGCTCTACTCTCGCACCACGGGACTTCTCCCAGCCGGGCAACAGCACGATGCCATCGCAGTGGCAGAGGGCAGTGAAGTCAGCGGCGAACACCGTACGCATGAGGGAGTTGCGGCCCCGCTCATCCAGTGTGTCCCATACCGTGGCGTCGATGCCCATCTTTCTGTCCATCTCGGCAGGGTTGATGACAGTGTGTCCCTCAGCCCGCCACTCCTCGGTGGCTTGGTCGAACGCAGGCCAGTTCAGATCAGGTACGTCTGTCATCTGGCCCGCCATGTATAGTATCATTCAGTATCCTCTCTCAGTTGTGTGTCCACCCACTCCATGAACTCAGGGTTCCTACTGATCAACTCGGTCAGCCCGTGGGCCAGTTGAGTGACGGCAGTTTCCTCTTGCTTGGTGGTCAGCGGGGTGGAAGAGTTGTGAAACATGGCATGCAGTAGCTCATGGAGTACCGTGACCACGACGGTGGTCGCATCCATGCCGGGCATGATAAGGATCATCCCCCTGAGGGGCACTAGCTCACCGTACTCATCATCTTGCACACCCTTGTCATACTCTACTGACCATGTCCTGTACCCCAAGTCAATGGGATCAGGCAAAGAT
>SDBT01001670.1_pt1 | contig 39403 bp, 78 predicted proteins | sample 2277101 | NCBI WGS metagenome assembly SDBT01 (sample SAMN10404973, study PRJNA504765) | marine sediment metagenome | isolation source: marine sediment core GS10_PC15, 103 cmbsf | place: Arctic Ocean: Southern Knipovich Ridge | collected 2010 | reverse complement strand
AGAATAGATGTATTAACTCTTATGAAATATGGGCTATATGCTACTGCAATCATTGTAGTATTAATACTTGGGATAACTGGGCTAAAGGCATGGGGGGAAAGAGCCTCATATGATGCTACTGCAGCAAAGGCGGAGTTACAAACATGGGAGGCTATGGCTAAATCAATGGAAGCATCCGAGTCTGCTTTAAACACCATAACCTTAATATTGCCTGACTTAAAAGAGTTGTATGGCAATAATTTGAGAGGTTTGGTGATTAAGGAGAAAGAGAAACTTAACCAATCACAAGATGGATAAAATAAAAACACATGATGAATTTATGAAAGAGGTTGCAAACACCAAATTCTCCCTTCCACCTCTTGACCCACTTCCAGCATCACTTGAAGCCCCTAAGAAAAAAGGTGGATTCAAAAGATGGTTCTTTAAGGGTAGGATTGAGAAGAAAGAGGCAAAGAAAGAAAGAATAGAGATTCTTAGCAAGGAATATGATGAAGGAAAGGTACTTCGACATGGTTGAATTAATTGATATGAAGGATGATGTTGTGAAGGTTCTATTTTATCTAAATTTAATATTATTAATTATTGGGATATTTGTATCTTCAAAAACCTATTTTATTTCAGTGATAGTAATTAACATTATTCTTAATGGGACCTTTATAGTGATAGGAAAATATGGTGATGTTTTTAAAGGAAGAACTGGACTTTTTAGTAATCAATTTGGTAAACTTGGAAGGGCATTAGATTATTCCCATAATCTAGGGAGAAAAAATGGGTAAGTTTATAGATAAACTTAAAAAAGTTGGAGGCAAGGTTGCTGACAAGGCTGATGAACTTGCCATAATAGAAGAGGGCCCCGTAGATCCTAATGATTTTGATGATATGGGAGATGATTTTAAAGAAGAGCCTAGGTATGATGATGATTATGGGGTGGATATACAACCTGCTCAAAAGCCAGAAAGTTTTCATCATTTCTTGTTAGCCAACAAATTCCATGACCTGGAGTTATTAATTAGAGGGTATAAAAAAGTATTTGATAAAAAGACTAATAAATGGGAGACTAAAAGAAAAGATTCTCACTGCTTTACTGATGAGGAATCAGAGAATATTGTGAGGATGGCCGAAAGTCATTTATCTCCAGACATTAAACTTAGTTATATAAGCAAGACAGTTTTTCCAATAAAGATGTTGGCAATAAAAGAACAATTAGAAGAATATTTTTATAATATTGCAGACTATAAATATGGAAGATATGGAGATTCAAAAAAACAATTCTTTATGAAGCAAGAGAACTTCTCTATTTTTGTTGCATTAATGGAGAGAATACAAGCTAATTATTCTATGGCTATTCAAGGATCTGAAAATAAACATACCCATAATGCTGTTAAAGGGCAAGAAAGTCTCAAGAGTGGGGAGAGAGACGTGAGTGGGAATAATGGGTACTATTGATGGCAGAGGGTTCAGGAGAGATTCAAGTTTACAATCCGGATAAACAAATCTCCGAGCAAGTAACTTTGAAGAATGTGGTTGCACATGATGCTGCCATGAGACTTGCACGAACAGGAGTCCCCGATCTACCATCTGAAACCCCCCTAACACCTAATGATAGAATGAAGTTAAGGTTTAAAGGTCTCAACGAGATAATCTCTTCACAACAATGTATCATCACAAATATCAAAGCAATTGTAAAGAATAACAGTGAAGCTCAATGGAGAAAGAAAAATAAATCTGATGAAGATAAGTCAAAGAATAAGTTTGAAGATGAAGATAATGATTATAATGAATTAGTGGCCATATTAAAGTTCCTAGATTTTTGTGAGCAAAAAGTAATTGAAGCTAGGAAAACTAAAATGCCTGACGATGATTTCCTAATCCAAAGACAAGCCCACACAGGAGACTTCGTTTTAGAACTTACCTCTAACTTCTTTGAGATGATGAAAGAATTGGAAGAAAGTTATGAAGAAATCTATGGAATCATGTTGAGGAATAAAATAGTTTCTAGTGGATTTACCGTCGATGAAGAATTGGATGATAAGAAGAAAGAAGAAGAGGCAATGAGTAGGATTGTAGAGGCTTAACTAGAAAGGTTTAAGTAGTTGGAATTCATGGATTCTGTATGACAAAAAAGAAACCATCCAGAGTTGAACTCGCCTATGTTAGATTATTGAGAGAATTTAATAAAAAGAACCATGTATGGAAAAGAACTAGGGATGGAAAGAATGTATCAACCCCTGGAAGATGGACTTTAGATGGTGCTTATGGTGGATTTAAGGTTGCAGAGATTTCTAATAAAGTGGGTGGTGAAAGAGATTTATTTGACCAAAAAAGAAGATCACCTGCAAATTTTGTAAGGTGGGTAGATATTGTTATTTCCGCTAGAAGGCAAGGGAAAAGGAGATAAAGATGGCATTAAAAGATTGGAAGAAGTTTGTTCATCAACATGGAATAATTTGGGATGGAAAAACAGACTTCCATAAAGGAAGAAAATATCAGAAGACTTCAATTTATTATTATAAAAAAGGTTCATTTAGAAATAGTCCTAATGACCATGTGGTTTTGATTCATTATAAGATAAGCAAGAAAAAAGATGTCCCTCATAGATTCAAAACAAAAGTGAGTGCTTTAAAGTTTGTAAAATCATATATGGGAAAACATTAACCTCATAACTTCTCATTAAACTTTTTTGTTATCTCACTGTCTTCAATATCTAAATATATTTGAGTTGTTTTTATATCTGTATGCATGAGCATTTTACTTATTTCTAGCAGACTAAATCCTTTCTTTAGGAGATTTGTGGCCCTACTACTTCTTATGGAATGAAACTTAATATTTCTATCATTAAATAGGGGTTTTAGCTTTCTAAGCCTATAGGCAACCCTGTCATGCATCTTTTCTATTAACTCGTTCTTTGAAAGCTCTCTCACATCTCTTTTCACTAGATAGTCCCCACTCACGCCGAGCATATCATTAAATTGCTTCTTCTTAACCCTATCTTCTATTTCTTCAAGTTCTAGGGCACTTATGAAGATAAAGGTGCTTTCTGCAGAATTAAAGTAGGGGATCTCTCGAAACAGCTTTCCTTTATTCATTGCCTTGTTGTAGAGCTTATTCATAAGAATTGGATGGACATCTAGATATTTCTGCTTTCCACCCTTCCCAAAGATTAAACACTTTCCCCCTTTGGATCGATCTGCAATCCAATCTACCCACTTAAAGTGTTCCCATTTAAGAAAGATAGCTGATGAGAACCTTATCCCTGCTCCGATGTAATAAGCTGCCTCAACCAACAACCCATACTTATCTATTTTGTCTGCAATCATTAGAATCTCTTCTTCACTCCAAACCTGGGGGCTCTTCCTGGGCCTAGGCTTCTTCTCGATTATTTTATAATTATAAGTTGGTAAATCGAAGTGATAACAGGTCTTCTTTATTAAGTTAAGAACTGCCTTGTACCTACTGCCCTTGGAGTAAATATCATTGTAGAGGTTTTGAGTTAATCGATCTTTCTTGAAGAGGTCCTCAAGTACCTTCAGATACAATTGATTTGACTTCTCTGATAGGCTTCTCCGGCCTAGATATTCCTTACACTTCCCTAACAAATCAGGGGTTAGGGTAAGGAACTTTGATGGGGTTTGGGCCTCATTTTCCATGCGATTCCTAGCCAAACAACCTATTTAAATGTTCCTCCTAATAATATAAATTATTAGGAACTAGGAACACCCCACAAAAAGAAGAACCATAGTTCATGCTTGTGATATATAATTTTAATAAGAAGCTTAGAGATTTGTGCATTCGCTTCATCATATCCCAAACGGAAGCCTTATAAAGGATTGATAGGATGTTTAATAATGGAGTATGATTATACGACCCATCCAACCAAAAGGAGAAAGAATGGTAAGGCTGCCTCTTGTCTAAAGCATGTAAAGGTGTGGATTTTGGAGAAGGGAGAAGTCCCCAAGGGCTATGTTATTCACCATATTAATGGGAATAAGAAAGACAATAGAATAGAAAATTTACAATGTGTTACAAGATCAGAACACACAATTATTCATTCAAGACAAAAGACTATATCTCAAATGAGTTGAAGTTCTTAAACCCCCTAATCTTCAAGTGCCTATTGATATGCCTGACGAGCACTGCATCCTCAAAATTAGTTATCTCCTTTAACTTATCCCACATCTCCCTCTTGCTTTTGATAGTCCCTGACTCCACCCCATCAAGGACTAGGGGTATCTGTTGTTCCATTTCCTTTTTGTCCATTACAGGGTTAAGCTTCTCTTCCTCTTCATCTGACAGCTTCCCTGTTGCATGGTGTCTGTCTACCAATTTATTATATCTTTTTTCCTCAGCCTTGGTAAAGGCCCCAAATGCGATAGAACCAATATACTCTGGATGGATGGTGGGATCAACTACTCGCCTCTTAGGATTTTCCTTAAACCACTTCATTTCCCTATCAATTATTCTTTGCACACTTAATCCTTGTCCTCCCTTCCTTGCATTGTTGGATACATAAACTTCAGCGATCCCACGCTTCTTAACAAATATCCACATAGTTATATGATTTAGAAAAGACTTATCAACTTCCCTCTCATATGGAAATAATATAAAAGATACTATCCCTCGTTTCCTATTCTTGTTTTTCCTGGAGATAATTGTTTTGTTTATTTGGCTATTCCAATTTTTAGAACTAAGACTGTCCCTCGCTTCATCGAGCCATATTACACTTCCTTTATCTGTAATCATCCTCGCAGAAAAGTCTTCAGGATTTATCATAAAATTATTATCATTATACATCTTCTCTCCATCAACTTTAACATTGTCCATATTTTCAAAAAAGTTAAAACAAAACTTTCCTACCATTGTAGATTTTCCAACCCCTGTAGGCCCAGATATAAGGACAGTAGAATCTTTATTTATTCTAATCCTTTCCCTTAGAGCTTTACATAACTTGTTTTGCCTTATATAATAATGCCAAAACATCTTTGCATCCACATCTCTATGAATTGTTTTTTTATTAAAATTCTTCCACATTTTTTGCCTCCAATCCGTCCAACGGAATCATAGTAGATAGAGTAGATATTCATATATAAATCTACCCATTAGTAAACTTTATATAGTTGGAATTCTTGTATTTCGCATGGTTAAAAAGAACTCAAAGACATCTTTACAAAGAGAGATTGCTAAACTTAAAAAAGACAGAATAGAAGCAGCAAAACTAAAGAAACAATTAGAGATTAGGGCAAAAGAGATTGAAGAAATTAAGAAATTAAAAGGGGAAGTAGATTCATTAAAAGGGGTAGGGTCAAAAAAACGACTTGCTGGACAAGTTGCGAGAAAAATAGGTAGTGATGCTGGAAGGGCAGGGTTGAAAGGATTAAAGTTTGGTTGGAAAATTACAAGAAATGTTCTAGAGGCTGAAGCTAGGAGACAAGAGAGAGATAAGCAAATGTCCAGGCCAAAAAGAAAAACTAAATCTAAACCAAGGAAAAAGAAAAGATGAAGACACTAGATTTTTATGATGTTGTAGGGAAAGTAAAATTTGATTCCAATAAGTATACAAAAAAGTCTAAAAAGACAAAAAGAGGAACAATGTATTATGCAATTGCCATCTCTCCATCGGGGACAAAGAGTTCTAGGATACTAAGTAAAAAGGATTTTAAGAGTAAGTAAGATGGTAAAAGGAAAAATAAAACCAACATATCGTATAGGAATATCTGGTAGAAATGTAACATTTAGTGGTAAATATGCTATTAATCATGGACCTAATAATCTTCCATATGAAAAAAGAAAAAGGATATATAATAACAGTACAAAAGAATTTGATTCTAGAAAAGATGCTATAAAATTTAGAGATAAGTTAATAAGAGAGAAAAGGAAAAAAGGATTTAAAATAAATTATATCTATATGGCAGATTAGTAAATAAGATGACTGACCCCAAACCCTCAAAAAAGAATCCAAAAGAAGAAACTCCTAAAGAGATACCTGAAGAGGGACTAGAAGAAGGAATTGATTTTGCTGAAATGTTAAATTCTCCAGTTGCACAATCATTACTTGAGGGGGCATTGGATTTATTTAAAAAAGAAAAAGAAGATCCTGATATCTGTGAAATCACTATAAAGGCACCTTCTGAAGTGGTCTTAAAATTATTTAATCTTTCTAAATAAGATGAAACTAAAAAAAACATTATCTGAAAGCATAATCACTTTTAGAAAAATAGATAAAATTATCTCTAAAGTTTTTTTATATTATGCATCTACCTTTGGTTTTATATTTGGGTGGGTCCTCTTAGGGATATTATTCTTCTCAATTAGTGGTGAAATCCCTAAAGGTTTTGTACTTTTATTAAGAATATTTTATTTCTTAATTTCTTTCTTATTGGGATTAAAATTAACTATTCTAATTACTGAATCTATTAAAAAATATATTTCATAACTAAAAAATATACCACCACTCCGACTACTGCAATAGTTATTAAATTAATTACTACTTTCTTAACTACCTCACCTATCCATCGAAGCATTTATCAACTCACTAAATTTATCTACCCCATTGTTTTCTAGCCTGTTTTTTATTGCCATTGCTTCTGACTTCTCACAAAAACAATGAAAGTCCTCTTCACCCCAACCACAGCTTTGTGAAATTTCTGTTCTTAGATTATTTCCCTGATATAATTGGAAGCATAAAATCAATAATAATACTAAAACAGCGACGGCAATAAATGGTTCAATTCTCTTTTTAAAAAAGACAATTAATTTCTCTTCATCCATAAGATATTAGTCATAAATAAGTTTATATATGTTGTTATTCTTAGATTTCCACTAGGTAATAAATAACATATTACTTAGAGGGTTTTAAGTAAAAAGGGCTTAATATTGCTGCAGCTTATTAGGTTATATACTCCCTGTAGTTCCCAGGAACATCTGTGTTATACAGAAAACTTTAAAGGGGGACTTCGGTCCCCCACCTTATTATTTAAGATATAATTACTTCCCCTTAACAAATAATTTCCTTAATACAAAGAAGACAGAATAAATCATAGTTATAATAACAAGGGAGGCTATCAAAATACCAAGATATTCAGCAAGGAATAATCGGCTTCCATAATAAACCATATCTTGATAACTTTGATAGATAAAACAAACTATAACTGCAACCCAAAACCACCATTTCTTAAAACCATCAGGGTACCTTTCAATTGCCATTTTGATATTTATTTGATACTCTAATCCTATATAAAAACCTTTAGGAAGATATATAAAGTTGTTATTCTTGAATTTCGTATGGCTAAAATAGGAAGTGGTGCTAGAGGTGGTTCTAGAAAGATCAGTAGTCCTTCGGGTTCTTCTTCAAGAGGAACATCTTCAAGAAGAGCACCTTCACCGACAACAACAGAGGTTGCACTTGGAATGAACCTTCCATCAGACTTAAGAAATCTTCCCCCAGAAGAAGTTGTTAGTGGACAAAGTTTACTAGGGGGTCAATCACTTCCTTCTAGAGGGAGGGGAGGGAGAAGTTCAGTTTCTTCTGGAGTAATTGGTCCTGCAGGACCACAATCCATTGCACCAATTACTCCAATCGTTATTCCTCCAAGAATTTCTATACCAAAAACAATTTCAATAGTTAGGTTCAGACAACTTCAAGGTAGATTATCTAATGAAATTCAAAGGCAAAAGAATAATATTAAATTCTTAAAGTCTGGAGGTCCATTCAAAGGATCTAAGGCTAGGGCAATAAACACTGCTCAAAACAATGTTAGGTTTCTAACTAACGAGAGGGAAAGATTGAGGGGTGAGAAGTTATCCTCATCCCCTGGAAAAAATGGGAAGGTTGGAAGAGAAGCAAGACTAATTGGGGCTACCGTTGCCCAAGTTGTTGGAAGGACTGTCTTGTTTGTTGTTCAAGCACCAGACTTGATTAGAAAATTGCCCCCATTATCTAAGAAAGCATTTAAAGCAATTAAGGATGACCCAAAAAGTGTTGTTGCATTTACTGTTAGTACAGCAAAAGCATTGGGGAAGGCGACCTCAAATTTTATAGATCTTGCAAGAGTTAGTCCTTTTGAAGCAGTTGCAGTAATTGGAACTGAAGTCTTATTGCTTAAAGGTGGTGGGAAAGTCTTGAAGGTCACTGGGAAGGTTACAAAGAATACTGTAAAACAAACAGTTAAGAAATCTGGAGATTTTACTAGATATGTGATTAAAGAAAATAAGCCTGGAAGTGGAAGAATTGTTCTAGGACCAGATATTAGAAAAGTTACTAAGAAGTTTAAGAAAACTAAAACTAAGAGTTTTGGTATTGGGAGTGATGATTATAGAAAAGCTGTAGAGGTTTTAGAAAGATATGTTGATGGTGTTGCAATAATCAAGGCAAGGAAAGCCATTAAACAATTTAGGAAAGCAGGAGGGAAGATAGACACCAGAAGAGAGTTAGAGATTATAAGACTTACAAAAATAAAGACAAGAGGGAAACTTAGGACAATTAAAGAATTTAAAGACTTACAAAGAATTGCCTCTTTAAACAAGCCAGACCTTATTAGGATTAAGAAAACTAGAAGGACTATTTCTGCCCCAAAATTTGTTAGTAAGATAAGATTCTCTACAAGAAAGATTCCAATAATCGGTGAGGTTAGAGGGTCCTTAAAGAGAATTAAAAGAGTGAGGAAGGAGAAAGCCATAACAAAGGCTAGAAAGAAAAAGTCTAGAAAGGAAATTAATAAACAACTTGCAAGAGCAAGGAAAAGTAGGAAAGCCTCAAGGAGAAAGGGGATTAAAACCTTTGGCATAGGAAATGATGATTACCAGAAGGCTGTGAATTTCTTAGATGACTTCGTAGATAAATTAGTTGAAGTGAGGGTTAGCAGAAAGCTAAAAGAATTAAAATCAAGAGGTCTTAAGATTGGACTTGGCCAAGAACAAGAAGTCATTAGGCTTATGAAACTTGGTTTATCGAAGAGGCTTAAGACTATGAAGGGCTACAAGCAATTAAAATCTCTTGCTAGATTGAATAAACCTGACCTTGTTATAATCAAGAAGAGAGGAAGAGTTGCAAGTGCAAAGGTTCTTGCAGATAAATTGTTAATATCTTTAAGGAGGGGTATTTCGTCTGTTCTTTCAAGAAATGTTATAATCTCTAAGATAATCTCTAAGTCTAGAAAGTTAAAAAGAAAAGTTAGTCCGAGGAGAATAAAAAGAGATTTGAGAATTAGGTCTGCAAAGAGAACCGCATTTAAAGAGTTTAAGAAAACAAATAAGTATAGGATGTTACAGGCAAGAACTCTAAGGAAAGTTTCTATCCCACAACTTAACAAGGCTCAATCAGTTACCAACATGAATAAATTTATTGATAATTTCTTTGGAGAAATGGCTAAGAGACAAAAGATTAATGTATCTTCTCTGAAGTATAAACAACTTAAGAATATTATGAAGAAGAGGGTTGGTAATTCAATCAAACGGGGAGATAAAGTTGAAGTTAGGAAGTTCTTAGTCTCCCTTAAGAAACTCCAGTCTGATATGAATAAGAAATCTAGTCTCCCAAATGTTCGGGTTGTTCCAATCAAAGGTCCAAAGAAGATTAGAACTATAAAGAACTTTGAAGTAGATACCCCTAGAGGAGGATATGTTGAAGTGAAGAGTGGACAACAAGTAGTTCTCCAAAAACTAGAATCTCCAAAAATAATATTAAAGTCCCAAGTTCAGAAGTTTAAAATAGTCTCAGTTCAGAAGAAATCTATTAGTCTAAAACCGTTATTACAATATGGTGTTGCATCCCTATCTGCTGTAGCCTTCTCAAGTTCTCAATCGGCAAGAAGTGGTCAAGCTTTCTCTCCAGTAGTTAGACAAGATGTTGCAGTTATCCAGGGTATTGTTCAGACAACTGGTTCGGATGTGAATGTGAGGTTGGCATTTGCCAAAGCACTTAAGAGTGGACAGAAGTCTTCTTCAAGGTTAGCATTAAAAACCAAGGCCATACTTAGTAAGCCTAAGAAACCAATTAGAATAAGGATTTCTAAAGAATTTAAGAAAAGAACCCTATCAAAAGCTCAACCAGTTTTCTATATTAAAGTAAAAAGGGGAGGGAAACTTGTTAATCTTATTCCTAGACCATTAACTTTGAAGGATGCTAAAGATCTACTTCTTTGGAATTTAGATAAAAATTTAGTTAGAAGTGGATACTTCTATCCCCTTGGTAAAAGTAAGAATGCTGTAAGGCTTCCGTCGAAAATGACCGGTTATTTTGCTAGGAACAAACGAAAGGTTAGACCTTTTAAAATAAGGGCAGGAAGAAAAAGACAATTATTAAATGGCTTTATTGAAAAACGAAAATATGCACTTGATTCTAGAGGGGAACGAACACAATTAGCTAGAGCAAGAGCCAAATCAAAAAGAAAGGTTGTTAAGAAGAGAAGAAAGAAAAAATAGTTAAATACTTAAACTATTTAAATCTATCTAAAATATGGAAAAGGCACTAATATTTGTAACCCTAATTATATTTTTAGTATTACCATTATCTTCTGCAGCTAATGATTTTGCATATAATAGATTATATGATAATGTTCAATTCATTGAAGATTCAAATGCTAGTAATGATTCTGTCCTTTCTGCAAACATTTGGAATACAACCGACCTCGGCCCACTAAGTGCAGTATCTCAGATTGGTACAGGTGACATCACAGACGACAATACTTATGTAAGAGTTGATGGAGATAATATGTCTGGAAACTTAACTACTCCTTCAGTAAATGTCTCAAATATTTTTCCTAGAGACTCTGATTCTAAAATTCATCTTAACCCTGTTTTAGATTCTTTTTTAATATCTTCAGACACACTATTATCACTTGGTTTAAGTACTGGAATAAATGCTAGGTCTATTCAAATCACAACTGATACTATCGCTGTAATGATTGGAATTACTGGATATATCTTTAGTGGTAGTGAGCTTCTAATGGGGGCTAGACTAAATATGAATAATAGAGATATTGTTGCGGTTCAAGATTTATTCTTTCAAGATGGTGCAGGAATTATTGGAACTGCGGCACACAATTTTCCAGTAAGTCAATTAACCAGTAAATCCTCTACCGAATTAATCACAGGGGATCGTACTTTTAGCGGAGATTTTAGAATTGAAGATCCTGCAAGTGCGGCTAGGGGGATGGACTTATCTATTGGTGGGGCTTTTGGCCTAGGAATTTTTGACATGACAGCCAATACCGGATCTATTCCGGCTTTTGATTTTCGGCCGAAAAGTACACAGTTTGGACTTTTCATAAGGTCTAAAGATAATCTAGGAGTTTTTTCTAATTGGTTTGTCACAGACGCAGCAGTAGATTATATGAGTTTTAACATGAATGGGGCAACAGATACGGATGCCTTGAATGTAGATGCTAATGATAATGTAGGGGTTGGATGTATTTCTTCTGGGGGGAAGTTAGAAGTTTGTAATGGAGAAATAATTTTGCTAGATGATGAGAAATTTTTACAGGGATTATCCTCAGATATTTCTATTGACTTTAATTCAACGGATCGAGTTGTTAATGCTGAGGTTGGAAGTCCTAATGCTTTCTGGACCGGGTTCACCAAATATATTTTTGATAGTGCTATGGATATTTTTGGAGATGTTTTAATTGATGGGGATTTGAATGTAACAGGAGAGATTATTGGAACTCAAACAGAGAAGACTTGGGTTTACACGAGTCCAAGTGGGAGTAGTGGAATATTTTATTTTGATGGGTTTTATGATTTTGCCAGTTCTGACAATGACTTTAATCCGGCAACAACACATGGATCTGCTAATAATGCCTATGCTGCACACTTCTTTGTAGTTTGTGCGGCTGGAGCAAGTGGAGGAACTGATACGGTTATTAATATTAGTGGAACCTCAATTAATGATGGAGGAACTAGGGTGGCAGGAGATTCAGAGACCATAACTATGGATGATGTAGGAGCCTCTGGGGCTTATGGTGAAACTCCTAAGAAATGGTTAGGGCAAGTTTCAATAGTAAAATTAAGTGGACCAGATTTATTATGTAATTATGGATATGCAAAATATTGGGATAATAACAATTTTAATTTTAGTGTGGTTGGACTAGAGACTACCTGGCTTGGGGGAGCAAATGATGCAGGAGCAGACATTAAATTAATTCATCATAAAGCTACGGGGTGGACTTATAATGCTGGTTCAACTCCAACACCCCCAACAGCAATAGCTTCTATGGCTTTGGATCATGGAACTGAAAATGATGTTGTCAATGGGGAGAATGGAGCTTGGAAAAGAGATAACTTAGATACTTTTGTAGAGGGTGAAGATGGTGAGGGAACTATTATTGAGATAACAACAACAGCAAATAAAGCTTTTGAATTAGGTAACTTTTTATTGAGGATAAAAAATGGTGGATAAAAAAATAATAACTTTGATGGTGTTGGTTCTTGGAATTAGCTTTGCTGTTGCAGGAATAGGAGAGTTTCTATCAGAAGATAAAACTATTTCAAGAGATAAATTTACCGTAGGGGAAATAACTAAGATGGAGAGTTTAGGAATTGAGACTTTTGATTATGAGGATAAAGATGAAGAAAAAAAGGAAGTAAGAAATCTAATCTCAAACAACGACTTTAATCTTCCAGAGGTTCATGTTAAAACAACCTATGAAAATTGTATTAACTTTAGCTCTGAGGTGAATTTATGTTTGGAAGAAGAAGCTCTTAATTATACTGATAAGGAAATTAATGATCTTCTAGATGAAGCCATGATTAAGAAGATGAAACAGATTGTAGGGGTTCAAATTGAAAGGGAATCTCTAAATTCAAATGATGTTAGAGATGGAAGTGTTGTAATTGAAAAGTAGTATTTAATATTTGTTGTAAATTCAAATGACAACGAACATTTAAATACTTTTTATTTCATTATTATTTGATGGATAACGATTTACGAAATACGATTGAGAGATTTAAGATTAAAGCAGAAGCTTTATTAAATAGTCATTCTAAAACATTTGTCGTCGATATTAAAGATACTTATTATTTTTGTTATATTATTTTTGTTGGAGAGGATTGTGTTCATGTCCAAAATTTTAAAGGTCCTAGGAAACTTGAAAAGGAAAGAATCTATTGGTCTGATGTTGTTAAGTTTGAGGAATATAAAGAGAGGGTGGTGGAGGGATGATAACTATTAAATCTAAGAAGCCTCAAAAAAATGTTAAAGATATAAAATGTTGTACTGATGAATTTCTATGGCAGATAGAAGATGGAATTGACAAATATATTAAAAACCAATTAGGGGTAAAAGAATGAAGCCTGAAAGAGAAGTAGAGATAAGGTTATGGGATTGGTTAATGAATAGAAACCATGGAAATATAAAAGAAGTTTTTTTTAATTCAAAGAATGAACTTGGATGTAAAATTTTTAAGGTGAAGGGATCCAAAAGAAAAATCCCAGACATTGTATTAAAAGTCAACCATCCACATACTGGCGCTATAAATTATATAGCGATAGAAGTTAAGGATGGAAGACTGAGTGGAGGTGTACGTTCTGGGGATAAGATTGGATCTGAATATCTCTTAAACTACATTGAAGGTAAAACAAAATATTTTATTGAAGATGAAGAAATAAAAATAGACCACTTTGCATTAGCTACCCAATTCTCAGAGGAAGGTAGATTAATAAGGGGAGATAATTTAGAATTTAATGAGGGTGTTAGGGGGAAGAAAAATATTGGTGGAAGTATAGTTCCTTTTTATGAATTCTCGGGGACTAAAAACATTTATAGAATGTTGTTGTCTTCCTTTGCGAAATATAGAAAAGATAATGAGGTTAGAACTAAACTTCCCTCATTAGGTATTTTTATTTCTGATGTGTTATTAAACTTTGATATAGATGAATTAAAAATCCAACAGGGAATGAAAGGACTTCCAGTTTATCAAGCAATTACTTTTAATGAATTAAAAAGTAGATGGTCACAATGCTTAATGAGGTTATGAGATGGACAAAGAACAAGTTTTAAAATTCTTGGATTTCTTGGGGGATTTTAAAGAATATGAATTAAGATTGATTAGAGCTTCGTGGGATAAAGGGGTAAATGACTCAGAACAAAAAAGTTGGTTTGTAAAAACAAAAGAAGAGGCCCTAAGAGTTATTGAAGAGTATGAGGGTAAAAGAAATATTTATATTGGGATGAATGAAAGAACCTCAAATAATAAAAATGATGGAGATGTCATTTCCATTGATAATATTGGACACGATATTGATGCCCATGATGGTAGTGAAAAAAGTTTATTAAAATCTCAACAAGTAGCTGAAGAAATAAAAAATTCTGCTAAGGATTTGGGATACAAAGAACCTCTAGTAATGTGTTCAGGAAGAGGATTTTGGGTTATACATAACACTACTGGAATAGAAAATACTAAAGAGAATATACAAAAGGTAAAAGAGTTTGGAAAAAGAATAAAAGAAAAGTATGAAGTAGATGGAATTGAATTAGATTCAACTGTTTACAATCCTTCAAGGATTGTTAGAGTTCCTGGAACATTAAATATCTCTGATAAAGAAAACCAGACACCAAGTTTCATTGTTAATGCCAATTATAGAAAAGAGGATCAAAAACTAAAAGAAGATATATTAAATATTCAGATAGAGAAAATTTATCCAACAACCACTTCTAATTCTCAAATTGGGGGGATTAACAGTTTTATGGATTTTTGCTTAACCCATAAAATCCCACAAGGTGAAAGGCATAAAGTAATTAGTAGGAACATGGCCATCTATTTATCCAATCATCCTCAAAGAGAATTATTGATTGAACAATATGTTAAAATCCAACAAGGAAAAGAAAATGAATTGACAAACTGGTTAAAAGATATTGATGAAAAAGGGAAGGATAGTTATCATTATAATGTCGGAGAGCTAGTAAATTTTACTAGGAAATATAAAGTTCCTTTTGATTGGACACTTACACCAGAATATAAAAAATGGATGGAGGAAAAGAAAGCTGAAAAGAAATTAGATAAAGTTTCTAAGATTGAAGAATTAGATCTTGATGAAATAAAAAAGAAGGTTATGACTTATATTGTTTTAAAAGATGATGATAATGCTAGTGAAGAAATATTAAAAAAGATTATGAATGAGAATCACATCTATACAACAAGAGATGATATAAAATCTGAGATATGGTTTTACGAAGAAGGCATTTATGTTCCTAATGGTAAATCTAGAATTAAAGAAATAACTAGGGAAGTATTGGGTGAGGCTTATACCCCTCAAAGAGTGAACAAAGTAATTGCTAAAGTTGAGGCAGATACACAAATAGAACATGATGATTTCTTTAAGAATTATTCTATTGAAGAGATTCCTATTAAAAATGGGATTCTAAATATATTCACAAGAGAGTTACATGATTTTACTCCAGAAAAGATATTTTTTAATAAGTTACCTATTGAATATAATTTTGCTGCTAAATGCCCAATGATTAAAAAATTCTTCTCAGATGTATTAAGAGATTCTGATGATACTAAAGTTATGATGGAATTAATAGGTTTTTGTTTATTAAAGGAATATAGATTTGAGAAGTCTGCTATGTTTATTGGAAATGGAAGAAATGGGAAAGGTAAAACATTAAGTCTAATAAAATATTTCTTAGGTCCAGAAAATTGTAGTTCAATTCCTCTATCTCAAATAACACCCTCTAGCACTTCTGTTTGGGAACTCCATGGAAGACTAGCTAACCTTGCCGGAGATCTTAGTAATACTGATTTGAAAGATACTGGGATGTTTAAACAAATTACTGGGAGAGATTTTATAACTGCTAAAAGAAAATATCTTAATGATTTATTCTTTGAGAATTATGCTAAAATAATGTTTGCTTGTAATGAACTCCCAAAAGTATATGATTTAAGTAATGGATTTTGGAGTAGGTGGATTTTATTTGAGTTCCCTTATCAATTTTTAAAACAATCAGAATTTGATCTTCTAAATGCAGAAGAAAAAAAGTATGCCAAGATAATGGATGAATCTATAATAGATAAAATAACTACCCCTGAAGAGCTTAGTGGGCTTCTTAATGAAGCACTAGAAGGATTAGATAGGTTAATGAAAAATAGGGGTTTTAGTTATTCAAAGGGGACAAAGGAAGTTAAGGATTTATGGATTCGTAAATCAGATAGCTTTGCCTCATTTTGTATTGATATGATTGAAGAAGAGTATAATGGTAAAATTACTAAGAAAGATTTAAGGAAGAAATATAACAGATATTGTAAATCTCATAAACTTCCAGGGTGTGGAGATAAGGCCATTAAGGCAACTCTTGAAGATAGATTTGGAGCAGTTGAGGGTCAAGATATGGGAAGTGATAGATATTGGGAAGGAATTAAATTTAGTAAATATATTGAAAATGATTAAATATCACAGGGATAACGGGGTTTCCACCAAAGTCATAGAAAATGAAAATCCCATGGTTTTCAGAAAAACCCCGTTATCCCTGTTATTATTTTATTCTCCACAAGAAATGGTACTATAAAATGAGTAATAAATATAAGAAGATAATCTTAAATGGAAGGAGAATAAAGATTCATAGATTAGTTATGGAGAAACATTTAGGAAGAGAACTTACAATCTTTGAGATAGTTCATCATAAAAATGGTAACAAACAAGATAATAGGATTGAGAAGTAGGGAGAAACACTCCAGTTTACATGGTGGAAAGAAAAAAAATTACCCAATAAATTGTAAAAGGGATCGAAAGATTAAAAATGGTTAAAAAAAGAGGTGAGGAATATATTTATACAGGAAGTCAAATTGCAGAACTATTTCTAACACTTTCTCAAGCAAGGTTCAAATGTACAGGAACATATAAAACTTCGGCTCAAAAACAATGGGAAGACTTAGAGAAGGTCCTAGGCTTGAAGGTGGAACTAAAAGAGGATGAAGATGGGAAAGATATGTGTTAGGTGTGGGGGATTGCATTATCCCACTGGTAAATTTGCCAAAGTATGTGAGAGGTGTAAGATTCCTAACACTAGAAGGGAACGTTCAGCACAGAGCTTCTCTAAGCGTAAGGAGGCTATCTGTGGAGATTGATACAAATAAAGACTACCTAGAACTCGTTTATTGGTTTTGGATGTATTTTAGCATAGTTGTAATCATTTGGTATGGATTATATATGGGGTGGTGGATTTTTGCATGAACACTCAACAAATGAAATTCCTAAAGCCTTGCTTTGGATCTGATGAGTTCCAGGAAAAGAAAGAGTGTAAGGACTGCCAATTTCAAAGACATTGTTACGACTCCTTAATGGCTAAATTAAATCGGAAGGTTTAAATAGGTAATATGTTAATATGTTATATGGGAAATGAAAAGATGGTGACAATCAATGTCTCTTTAGAGACATGGCAAATGATTAAAGCTAGAAAGCAGCGTCCTAGCCACACCTTTGACGAAATAATCAGAGAGGCTCTTTTAGAGATGGTGGAGGCTGAGAAATGAATGAAATAAAACTTGGAGATAAAGTAAGGGATAAAGTTTCTGGATATGAGGGCATTGCCACATCTAGGACAGAGTTCTTAAATGGTTGCTTTCAAATTGAGGTGACTGCAAAACTGAAAAAAGGTATTCTCCCAAAAGTTGAAGAGATACAAGGAATTGGGATAGATCAACAACAACTAGAAAGAATTGGCAATGGGATAAACACCCCTAAGAAGAGAGTTGTGAAGAAATCAACTGGGGGACCTCCGAGAATGGTTCCAAGGAGAATGTACTAATGAAATACAAATGGTTTGGACAAGAATATGAAACTTACACTCCGGTAAAAAACAAAAAGAAACTAGGCTTTCTTGGAATATTGGCAATCCCTTTTCTAGTAACTCCCTTCACCAACTGGGCTTATCTTGGTGGACTTGCAATATTATCAAAACTAAATCCTTTGTGGGTGTATAATTAAGATGACGAGGGAAGGAGATTGGAAACCAGTATTTTGGGGACTTGTGATAACCTTTATGATAGTAGGCTTTATTGTTTCAGCAATGAATTCTCAAGAACCTCAACCAAACTACAAAGCCTTCTATGAAGAAACACAATATAATAAAACCTTACAATCAGCTTTTAATAACGGATCTATTGCAACCATCCAAGCAATCCAATCTGGCATCCAAACGAATGGCCTTAACTCAAACCTCCCCTGGTTCAATCAAGAAGGAAATCTAACATCAGTGAAGTTAGGTTTACTTTGTGATACCTTGGAGGGTGAAGATGGTTAAGAAACAAAAGTCTAATCTTTTTGGAAAAGAGAATTTTTCCAGATGGTATAAGAATCTAACCTCTTTAGATAAGAAATTGCTTTTCACTTTCTTTGGTTTTTTGATATTGGTGTTGTTTATTAATTTAACAATAGAAACAATTAGGAATTATGATAATGATTTATCTTTACAAGAGTGTAATCAACTAAGAAGTGATGATGTAAGATATGTTCTTGGAGTTCAAGAAGAGAATAAGGTCTTAGCATTTATTTATGCTTTTCAGTTTCCTTTCACATTATTATTAATTGCTATGGCTCTTGGATGGGTTATTCATGGAGTTGGGTTCCACATAATTAAAAGATGAAAATATCTAAATGAAAAAAAGGAGGTAAATAAATAATGGAAAATACAGAAACACAAAACATCTTAAGCACTAATGTTGGAACAAAAGACAGAGTAGTTAATACAGTCAATCCCTCAAAAGTTGTAATGGCAAGTGTCCTAATCCAAAAAAATAAGAAGGATAACACCCCGATGGCAACACCACTAGCGAAGGTTATGGTTAAGCATCCAGACAAAGAAGAACTACTAGGAATATCTAAGATCATGTATATTGAAGATAAGAAAGTAGTTGTGAAGGGTCTTTGGGTTCAACTAGATGCAGACGACTTGATTCAGAAAAGCTCAGCAATAGATGTTCTATTAAAGTTCAAAGAATGTAAAACACTTGAAGATCTTTATGGAAAAGAAATCGAAGCGGTTCACGAAAGTGATGAAGATAAATTTCTTTGCCTAAAAGCTTACTAAACAAAACAAACTATTTATTTTATTTTTTTCAAATCGGCTTTCCCTCTTGGCCTTAAACTAAGGGGACCCCTACTTAAAATGAAATGCAAAAAACATCCAGAAGACGTCCAGACCTCAACTTCTTGTTGGGCCTGTGATGATGAAGAAAAACTTAGAAGGGACGATCTTAAAACAGATTTAAATGACGAGACGACAAAGAAATGTTTTACGAAACTCAAGGAGAAAAATGAAGAAAAATAATAAATATCACACAGGGAAACTGAAGCATACTAGAAATGAAGAGATTAAGGAGTTAACAGCTATGAGTGATGAGAAGCTAATAAAACATAAGAAGGAGATGCTAATGTCTGTTTTACAAACAAGCCCTGGATTAATCCACCCTAAATTAAATCCTGTGAATAGGGGACAGATTAGAAAAAGAATCGCTAGAATAAATACCGTCCTGGGACAGAGAAAACTTAGGGGAGTTGCTAAAGAGGAGAAAAGAATTAAATGACTTACAATATCCAAAAAGCGTAACGATGAAAACAATAGAACCAATAGACTTTGAAAAAGAATTGAAAACTCACAAAAAGAAATGTGACGAAGATGAAGAATGTATTTTTTGTGGGTATAGAGATTGTCCACATGGTGAGCCATTGCATTATCACCATGATGGTTGTCCTGTTTGTCTTTTTGATGATACACCTAATTCCTCTAAAGCGTCGTTGGGAGGGAGAGAATGAAGTGCAAAAATCCTTATTGTAAAGCCACTTATTTTGTGGCAGTTATTGAGATGGATAATAATAGGGTGATGGGATTAAAATGTGGGTGCTGTGGGGCAAGATATTCAATAGAAGAAATAGAAATAAAGAAATCTCTGAAAAGGGTAGGATGGAATAGTGTAAAATGGTATCTGAAGTGAGTTCGCCAAAGCAATCAAAACAGAACAAGGAGGTTAATGATGGAAATAACAGATGATAGTGTTACAGATGAGAATGTAAGCATAATAATAGGAGAGATGCTTACAAACCCAAAATATGAAAAGTATAAATATATCCCTGAGGGATTACTAGGAGATATTATAAGGGACTTTGTAATGGAGTGTAAAGGCAAATGAAGGTTTTAAGTTTATTTGATGGGATTAGTTGTGGGCAACTAGCCTTGCAAAAGTCAGGAATAGAGGTAGAAGAATATCTTTCTTCTGAAATAAATGAAGACTCAATCAAAGTAGCCAAGAAGAATTTCCCAAATACTATCCATGTTGGAGATGTGAGAAACTTAGATTTAAGTAGAGTTAAGGATATAGATTTATTAATTGGTGGAAGTCCTTGCCAAGACCTAAGTAATGCAAAGAATAATGGTGAAGGTTTAGAAGGTGAGAAAAGTAGATTATTTTATGAGTTTGTTAGAATCTTAAAAGAATCTAAACCAAAATATTTTCTATTGGAGAATGTTAAAATGAAAAAAGAATGGCAAGACATTATCTCAAATATTCTAGGTGTTCAACCAATAGTTATAAATTCTAATCTGGTATCTGCACAAAATAGGATTAGATTATACTGGACAAACATCCCCATAAATAATCAACCACAAGATAAGAATATTTTGATTAGGGATATTATATTTGACGATAGTTATAAGAATTTTACTGATGAAAGAATAGAAAAGACAAAAGTATCCACTAAAAATTATATCAGGTGGGATTTAAGTGGGAAGGGTTATGGTTCACAACAAGATAGAGCTTATTATAAAAATGGAAAGATATGCACATTGCCTCAAGCAAATCCAAGCAATAAATTAAACATTGTCTTAGGAGAAGGAAAATATCGCAGGATGCACCCAATAGAAGCAGAGAGGTGTCAGAATCTCCCAGATAATTATACTGGTGGACTTGGACTAACAGATTCAAAAAGATTATCTATAATTGGTGATGGTTGGACTGTGGATGTTATCGCACACATATTCAAAGGATTAAGTTCACAATTTCAATCTAAGGAGAACAAAGCATGAAAATTCTAGTAGCTTGTGAAGAAAGCCAGGTGGTTTGCAAGGAATTTAGGAAGTTAGGACATGAAGCTTATTCTTGCGATATTTTACCTTGTAGTGGTGGTCATCCAGAATGGCATATTCAAGACGATGTTCTAAAGCATCTAAATGATGGATGGGATTTAATGATTGCTCATCCACCATGCACTTACCTCTCTGTTAGTGGTTTACATTGGAATAAAAGAAGTCCAGGAAGGGCTGAAAAAACGGAGGAAGCATTAGATTTTGTTAAGTCATTACTTAATGCTCCAATTAAACATATTGCTTTAGAAAATCCTATAAGTTGTATAAGTTCAAGGATTCGCAAACCAGACCAAATGATTAATCCTTATGAGTTTGGTGATGATGCAAGTAAGAAGACTTGTTTATGGTTAAAGAACCTTCCAAAACTAATTTCCACTAATTATATTAAACCAAGATTTATAGATGGAAAAAGGAGATGGGGAAACCAGATGGACAATGGACAGAATGTAACTTATAATGAAAAGGGAAAGGTTGTTGGATGGAACACAGAAGAGATAAAGTTGTTGAGAAGCAAGACTTACCAGGGAATCGCAGATGCAATGGCAGAACAATGGGGGAAATTAAGCAATCAACAAGAACAAACGACGCTTTTGCCGTCAAAATCGAAGGAGGTTGAGAATGGATGAAATCTTAATTGCAACGGATGATTTTTCAATATTCTTAGATTTGGATGAAGTTAATCTTGAAGAAGCCTTTATATGTTTAAGAGAACAATATGGTTGGTGCTTTGGTGGTGCGTCTAAATCACAAAAAGAGAAGGGGGGCAAAAATTAAAATGACAAAATTAGAAAGTGTTAGTTATGAGAAAGTTGATGGGGAACTTAGGGCTATTGAGAAATATGAAGATGGCTCAACTAGAAGTGTAAAATTAGTGAATGGGGTTACAGATTATATTCTTAATGGAGGGAAAGACGCCTCTTAAAGAAAATGAGTAACACCAACAAGGAGAGTATAAATATAGAAGTTCGCAATACACCGAAAGGTTTAAATAGTATTTATTCGTAATATAAACATGGCAATAAATAAAATAAAAGAAGATGCAGATTATTGGTGTTTAATGGATTGTGAATCAGAGACTCCTCATTACTTTAATTCCGAATCGGAAGCTAAAACTTATGCTAAAAAACATAAATTAAAAGATTTTATTATAGGTAAAGAAAATGGTTAGACATAAAACAAAAGGAAAGAAGGTTAAAGCAAAACCCCTTCCAATAGAAATTGATGAAAAGGAATTTACAGAAATCTTAGGTGCTACAAACCACATGCACCATAAAGTTGCTTTTACTTTGGGATGGGGTGCAGGAATGAGGATCTCTGAAATAGTAAATCTAAAACCAACTGATGTTGATTTCACTACAAAACAAATTAGAATTAATGAGGGGAAGTTTTCTAAAGATAGAATTGTTCCAATCCCAAAGAATCTCAAAGAACATCATTTAAAATATCTTCCTTTAAAATGCAAACAAAGAGCATTACAAAAAGCTTTAGTTTCTGCTTGTGAAAAAACTGGATTAAAAAAGAAGAAACCAAAAGTTCATTTTCATTCTCTAAGGCATGGATTTGCAACTCAATGTATCAGAAAAGGAATGAGCCTTCCAACTCTTCAAGGATTACTAGGCCATGAAGATCTAACAACAACTACAATCTATATAAATTTGTGTCCAACAGAGAGGTTAAACGAATACTATGATAAATTTTAATCACAGTCCCGAACAGTTAAGGGGGGTAGGTGTTGGAAAATTCCAGCATTATAGCCAAGCTGTTCAAATGGATTCCCCCCTTAGGGACGCCTTAACGGAGGAATCAGCATGACGAGGGAAGAAATTAATGAGGCACTACAACAGATGCAAGGATTTCAAATAGGAAAATGGGGGGGAGATGTGAGGGAATTAGCTTCTAGTATGGGATTAAAGAAATCAGAATGGGAACATATAAAGGAGAATGAACAATGTGGTCTTGATGAAGATGATATTAATGAAATTGATGAATATTTCGCAAGTGAGGTGAAAGCAGAATGAAAGCAGAACTGAAAGAACATTGGGATACTTATGCTTGGATGTATATTGCTTTCTTTGTAGCAGTGGGGGTTCTAGTTTGGGTTTATGGAATTGAAGAACCAACAGAAATAGAATTTGCTTTAGATTCTAATTTAAGTATCACAGGAAATATTGAGAATTATTATGGTGTGGTATTTGAGGGGTTTGTTTTTCCAGAAGGAACTGACACACAAAAAAGAGCATACTTCTTTGGATGGATGAACTCTATTTCAGGAGGTAATTCTTCAACTTTGATTATCAACTTGACAGAGAACCTATCAAAAGAATATACCTGGGATAACTTTCCTTTGGAAGATGATTGTATAAATGAAAGCTTATGCTTTGTTAAATATAGGGACGCCATTCATGGAGGCAACGAATAATGGATAAACCAACAATAAGAAGTTACCTTCAAGCAGTATTGGGAATGATGAAAGATGAAAGATTCATAGAAGCTCATAAAGAGCTTGAATTTTTAATGAAGAATGTTGAAGTAAGATGTAACCATGAATGGGAAAAGTTTTGTTCCAAGCCAGGATGTATTTTAGAAGATTGTAAAGGGAATCGAGGGAGATTGTGTCGCAAGTGTAAGATTGACAAAGAAGACGTAGTCCAGGGGTTAGAAGTAACTGGAGGGGAAAAACATGGATAGGGACATAGAAATAGGAACAATCGTAGATAGGTTAAATCTTTTAGAAAGTAATCTTCACCAAAGATTAGATAAATTAGAAAAGAAATTGATTTCCTTAGAAAGTTATTATATCAACAATATAAAAATACTATTCAAAGAGGTTAGAAATAAAAATGGAAATTAGAATTAATTACAAAAAAGGTGGTTTGTATTGGGAGTTTGAATGTTGTGGAAAGCCTATGCTCATCAGGGAACAAAGAGGCAAACATTGGAACGATAATCCTCAAACAATAAGATGCCAGAAATGTAAGAGATGGTTAAGAGCAAATAGCCATACCTTTGACCATCCAAAGAGTATCTCTTTTGAAGCTAAGTTGATGGGAGAAAAAAGAAAATGAAAACTATTAAATTAAAAGAAGGAGAGTCTATTAAGATTATCGGAGATAAACTTATAGGAGAAAGAGGAAGTTTTGTAGTAATCACAAATCTTAATGGGGATATTGTTAATAGGACTGACTCTCGGAGGGAAGAATTAGGATAATGGAACAATATGAGATAGATTTAATTAAGAATACATTAAGTGACCTACACTTTGTAAAATGGGATAGATATTATGGGGAAAGTAATCACTATACATTTTTTGGATGGATTGATAGAGAAGATTCATATAAAGATTTTCTAGTTTTAAATATTGAATTAGATAAAATAAGAAAGAATATTTTAATTAGTTTTTCTACTAGCAGTAAAAAACATTCTAAAAGAATTGCAAAAATACTAAGATGCGGACATTTGAATTGTAATAGAATAGAATATTTTTGTGATTTAGATAATGTAATTAAAGAAAAAGATGTAAAATCTGGAGATGATGAATAATGGTAAAAGAATATGGAAAGTATGAAGAACATGAATTGCCCAAATGTAGGAAATGTAAGGAAAGGGTTGGAGCTTTGGTTGGGAAGAAGAAGTTTTGTTTAGATTGCTCAATGGAGGAATCAAAATGAGTTTAAGTGATAAGATAATTGAAGCCCCTGGGACTTTTGTAGAAATATGTAAAACTAAAGACATCAAGGAATCTATTAAGCAGTTAAAGGACTTTGTTGAGGGTTATGGTGCAACGGCAATTAATTTTAGAATAGACGAAATATTTGGAGATAAATTAGTTCCTAAATCGGAGGTTAAGCGAAATGGTTAAAGCAGAATACTTTGGGGATGTTGATATTATGAATATCTATTGGGGAAAGAAGAAAGGAGTAGAAAGTTCTATGGACTTAAAGAATGTTAATTGTTTAATAGATTTCAATAAAGATGGGGAGATGGTGGGTATTGAGATTTGGGATTTTAAAAAGGCTTTTGAAGAAAGCCAGAAGAGAATAGACAGGATATTTAAAATAGCAGATAAACATAAGACTTCGCCAAAGCATAGAAATACGGAGGGAAAGAAATGATTTATAAGATAAAAATAAAAGATAAGAGAACCAAAGAAGAAGATTTCATTATTATGGGGGATAGTTACAAATCTTTCAAAGAGCATCTAATAGACATCATAAGTCACTTTACCACCACCTGGCATTATGAATCTGAAGATAGACACGCTCATTGTTTTGGAAGAACAATCATGGTGGAGTTTTTAGAGGTATGGTATTCTAAAGATAAGTTTGTTAGTTTTGGTGGACTAAAAATGTGTTACGAAAAAAACTATGATAAAAAAGTTGAAGGACATAATCAATCTGAAGGTTACCCTGCTTGTAAATATCTGAAAGATATAAAATGGAGATTAGAAGATAAGAAGTTTATTGATTTACTGATGAAAGAGAACAGAGTAATTACAGAAGAAGAATTGGAAACTCTTTCGCAAAAGGGTAAGGAGAAGTCAAAATGAAATGTTGTGTGAGTGAATGTAATAATGAAGCAACGATTGAATTAAGTAACAATCTGATTAATGGATATATCCCTTTTTGTAAAAGTTGCAGTAAGTTATTTGAAGTCCATCAGAAAGCTAGGGATAATGGTTTCTTTGAAGATGGTGTAGCGAGTGCGTCTAAGAATAAAAAGGAGAAGAAGCATGGCTAAGAAACGAGAGAAATTATCTAAGAGATTAAAGAATTATTTTCTTAAAGATCCAAAACAAAACTTTTGGTTTCATGCTTTTATTCTTTCAATATTCTTAAAGTATGTTACTCCAACAATGCTAACTATGATAATCTTCTTGCAAATGGGTTTAGTTGCTCCTGATTTGGATATAACTAATGCTACAACTGTTGCTTCAGAAAAGATGGCTAATAGTTTTGTTGGAATTATTAATACTGTGTTCGAAGCTGGAAGTAATATTGCTATGAATAACCCACCATTTATATCAAAGATTTTATATTTTGGATTATCATATTTGATTTATATCTATTGGTTTGCCTTATTTATTTTGGTGTTGAATCTTATTAGATATGGAACTTCATGGTATTGGAGAAGAGAGACGCAGAAGAACAGGAGAACGTCCAAATGAAAGAAGAAACAAAAGATGAATATAGAAAATTGATGGATTTGATTGACAGTTATGAAGGGAAGTTAAAGAATCATGTTGAGCAATATTTTAGGGATATGGTGGATATTGAGATAGAAAGAAGAAAGTTAAATGACCAAATAATTAATTTTGGTCACCAAATAAATTATTGGGAAAGTGCTGAAAAGAGCAGGAGAACGAAGAATGGAAACTGATAATCACCATAAAGAAAGGTCTTTAACAAACCTGTTGTCTGGTGGTGATACCCTTCGGGGTTCGGCTTTTGACAATAAGAAGTCGGTGGAGGTGAATCATGGATAAAGTGGAGAAGATAATTATTGCTGTAGGGATTCTTATATCTGCAAGTATTATATTTTATTTTGTTTATTTAGTTCCCCCTCCAGAAAATTATAAGCTATCAGAGTATTCATGTGAACAATTAAAAGAATCTTTGATAGAATCATCTTGTTTAGTTAGGGTGAATAGCTGGGCGGTAAATCATTGTTATAAACTTGAAGAAATAGAAGCATCATATAAATATAGGGGCTGTTCGCAAAATGGTGATTCTGGGAAAGTGGATGTGGAAGATGCTTAGTAAAATAAAAGGATTCTTAACAAATACAAGATGTAGGATTTGTAGGGGATATACAGAACCATCAATATTCTTTGGAAATATCTGTAGTGTATATTGTTTAGAAAGAGAAAGTGTGTCTCTTAGTGGAGGTAAGAACAATGAATAAAAAGAAATGTGAAGAAGTAAGAAAATCTATTCTAATATCTTATCTGAAAAACTCTTATTGGAAGTGGCTTGTGGTATTATTCTTTTCAGTAGTGGCCCATATAATCTACATGACTCTTACATTCTCGCTAGTTCCACTAATCCAAGAAGGAATATTTAGATGGACTCTAGTTTTTGCCTGGATATTTATAATTGTAACATTGTTATTGTTCACATTAAAGATTGGAGATTGGGGATTAATGTTCTCAGGATTAATGTTAGTTATAATGAGCCTAAGTACCTTTAATGATCCTATCTTAAGAGCTGTTTCAGAGATAGCGTTGATGTATTCCTTTATATTTCTATTTATAAAAATGGCAGGAATAGAGTTTGACATTAAACTAAAGGTAAGAGAAAGACCTTGGTCTTTTCAAAAGACACAAAGTAGCGGAGGCACGAAATGAAATTGTCTGAAGTTTTGGCAGGGGTCCTATTTTCTGTGATTGTGTTAGGAGGTATGGGATTATTTATTTATAGTGGGATGCAAGAGGCTCAAGGTCTACTAAACCATTGTAAAGAAAACGGATATGATGGTGTTAGGTATGAGGAGGTTAATTTCATTAAAGATGAATTAAAGTGTGCTAATTTTACTGTGGAAGATGAATATCATATTGAAAAGAATAGAAAATTTAATGAAGCAGGGCAAGATGTATGGGATGCTTTTACAGGTAAAAGTGCTGAAAATAGTGGAGGTATAAAATGAAAGAGAAAATATGGTTAAAAGTTTTATTAGTGATTGCCCTAACTATGGGAATTTTAGCATTTTTAATATTGGGAATAACTATTAGTGGGGCTTTTAATGAAAAAGTTTATCAATTAGAAGAAGGAAAAGTTTTCTGTGAATCTCAGGATATGAATTATACTGTTTATTTTAATGGGGATAAATATTGTGAGGATGATAAAAGGTTATATCCGTTAAAGAGAACTGAAAATGATTTAAAGTTTATAGAGATTAAAAGTTCGCCTTCCAACACGCAGGAGAAACCAAATGGATAATCAAAGAAAAGATTTAGAATTTCTCAGAAGATACCAGGCCTTAGTTAGAACAAATAAGATGTATGGCTTTTGGGAAGGGACCTGTCATAGTCAAATATCAAAGGGAGTCTTAGAATGTAAACTTCAAGATTCAGATTATTGTCCAAGGAGTTGTAATTTATATCCAACAGCCAGTAAAGATTTTCCAGAACTTGAAACCCCTGAAGATGATGGGACTGTTGGTGATGGTGTGCATTATGGGGGAATATAATGAATATTAACTTTGAACCCATTGGAGGAATTGGGGTTGGCTTTGGTATTGTCATAGTTATTGGAATCATTCTGGTAATTAAAGTTATTATGGAAGAAGCTAAAGAGGTTAGGGAGTCATCAAATAATTAAATGGATATAAAAAGAAGATTAGTTCAAGCTAAGTTCTTTATGACAAGAGCTTATGGATGGATAAGTGTTCCAGCAATGATTGCAGTAGTTGTGGGAGTTTTAAGTCCCTATGTTCAGAGATATTATGAAATAAATATGGTTTGGATTGGAATAATTTCCTTCTTAGGATTGGTTTGTCTTGGACTTATAGATCACTTCTTAGGGTTATCTAAAAAGGAGATAAGCTTTGCACATGAACAAAACACTCTTAACTTAGGATATTTAAAAAGGATAGAGGGAAAGATAGATAAGCTTTTGGAGGAAGAAGATGGTCTTTAATGTAAATGATTTTATGATGGGGTTTTCTGGAGGGATTGTAATAGGTGTTATGGCCTCTTTAATCTTTATGAAACAATTATTCACCAGGAGAAAAAATAATGAGAATGAAGAAGATAAAGTATAAAACTTTAATACTCTTGCGAAAGTTAGTTAGGAAGTCTCAAGAAAGACCTCTTAAATTAATCTATTTTCCAATATGGTTTTTCTTGGAAATAAAATATCCAGGATCTAATGAGGATGCACCCAGAAGAATAATTCTTTTTGATGGGGATAAGATTTACATAAGAATAACTAAATGTATGAGTACCACTATAGATCTTATATTGAGAAGCAACTTTAAGACTAGGAAATTGAATGAAGAAGAATTTGAGGATCTAAAAGAAGAATGTTTTGTTTTTACCTTTGTTAGGAATCCCTATAGTAGAATAATCTCTTCATACAACCACATGATAAATCGGGGGAACATAACCAAAGAAATAACCATTAAAGATTTTGTCAAGAAGATATCAAAAACCCCCATAAAATCACTAGACCAACATTTCAAACCACAAATAACTTTTATAAAAGAAAAGAAGGTAAAGATATTTAGGATAGAAGATTTACCTATGAGTTGGGACAACCTAAAAAGAACTATTCCTTCACTCCCTTCCTATGGAGAGCTCCCTATTGTAAATAAAAATCAAGGTAAAATAGATGTAGGGTGTCTTGACAAGGAAACAAAAGAATTAATATATAATAAGTTTAATAAAGACTTTGAGATTGGAGGCTATAAAAGATGAATAAATTTTATCTATCAAAATTAATACAACCATTCAGAATCTTTATCTTGGACAAGATTTATAAAAACAATATGGCTTTAATAGATTACAATGCAAAGGGGAAAAAAGAGATATTTGAAATTGTTAAAAGAAGGAAGTCAAGAAACATGAGGGGAAACGAAGCCTATCAAATTTATACTCTTGTTAAGGATGTTTGCAAAAAGATGTCTGGGAACATAGCAGAGATTGGATGCTTCAAGGGAGACAGTTCAATGATGATTTGTGAGGCTAAGGGGAAGAATCCTTTATATTTATTTGATACTTTTGAAGGACTCCCAGACAAATCAAGAGAAGATGGAAATACTGATTTTGAGACTGGAGAGTTTAGTGATACTTCATTAAAAGAAGTAAAACAATATCTTAAGAAATATCCAAATGTTAAAATTAGTAAGGGCATCTTTCCAGATGAAGGATCAGAAATCTTAAGCAACAAGAAATTCATCTTTGTTCACTTGGATGTGGATTTATATTCTTCAACTTATAACTGCTTAAAATTCTTTTATCCTCAAATGAAGAAGGGATCGATAATTCTCTCTCACGATTATTCAACTTCTCCAGGGGTAAAAAGGGCGTTTGATGATTTCTTTGAAGACAAATCTGAGGTGGTGATAGAACTTACATCTTCACAGGGGATGGTTATATGTTAAAGAATATTGCTAGGGATATTGCTGGACTATCTCAGTATCTTCATTGGTATTTATTTAAAAGAGGCCCTTCAATAAAATGTGAAGATATAAAGAACCTTTTAGTTGTCTTTGCCGGAGCAGTTGGGGATTCTTATAATGTGATTGGATTAATGAATGCTATGAATAAGAAATATCCTAAAGTAAATATTTCATGTGTGACAAAAGAATCCAACAAGAAATTTATAAAATCTCCAAAGATAAAAGTTCTTGATAAAGAAGATATAAGGGCTAAAGATTTTGATGCTGTTATTTTTATGCAGGGATCATATATTAAACCACAAATTTATTGTTTGGAGATGGATAAGATTCCATATTCAATAACTTGTGAAACATCACAAATAAAACCATCACTATTCTTAAAGCAATTAAAATCTCCTTCATTTAACAAAAAGATTTTTACAATAAGGTCTAATGGATTTGAAGATCAGATGAAAGCATTCCAGAAACTTGGATTTGAAATTGATAAACCCGTTTTTTATCATACTGAGGAGGCTATTGCAGGGGAAGAGGTAATCTTTATTCATATAGGTTCCGGAAAGACTACTAAGGCTATGAGGGAGGGGAAGGTTGCTTCAACAGCATGGGTTGCTGAATATTGGACTGCTGTTGCGGATGCCCTTGCATTCGAGTATAAGGTTATATTTACGGGGACCCTAGAAGAAAGGGGCATGATCGATCAGATAATATCAAATATGAAAAACAAAGCACTTAATCTTGCAGGAAGAACTTCTTCTGTGGAAATGGTTGCAGCATTATTGCAAAGAGGAAAACTTCTAATAACTATTGATACAGGAATATCCCATATTGGGGCACAAGTTGGAATCCCTATGATAATCTTATATGGGGCAACACCCCCACATTTAGTTTCTCCAATCACAAATAACAAAGTAGATATTTATCATCCAGAGGATGCACATGATTGTAGGGGATATGCTTGTGAGGAGTGCTATGAACAACACATGAAGTCCATTACCCCATTTGAAATATTAAATCATGCTTGGAGGATTTTATGAGTACACCAATAGTTATTGGGATTCTTGGAACAATAATCCTTGTTATCCTTGCAATCTTCTGGGCCTTATCTAGGGATGAGAAACAATTATTTACTGGGGATTTAGAAGAGGACCAAGATAACTCCATCAACCTAGACAGCCCCAGAAAACAATAAACTTATAAAGCATAGTTTACTAGGGTTTACAGGAGTAAACTATTGCATCTGAAGAATTGGTGAGAATAACTCGTGAGTTAAAAAGTTTCCTTAACAAGAAAAAGGCTTACAAAAGAGAGACCTATGACGAAGTAATTAAAAGATTAGTAAGGTATGGTAAAAGATGAATAAAAATATTTACATATTCTTCACATTAGTCCTTTTTATATCTTTTGTAAGTGCCACCTTATCTACGTATCCTTCAAAACAAGTCAATGAAGAGTTTAATTTTACCCAAACATGTCAAGATGCTACTTATATTACTCTCTCTACAATCATAACGCCTAATTCAACAGATACAACTAATATTAATATGACTTCTACAGGGGCAGGATCTTTTGTATATAACTACACTCCTATCCTGGTAGGCACATATGATTTTAATGGTATTAGTGATGGGTGTTTAAATACTTTTGCAGTTTCAGTTGAGATTACGCCTAATGGGAAAACATATTCAACAGGAGATTCTTTAATTTATATTTTTGTGGCCCTCTTTTTTGTGGCCATGATGCTTGGTTTTCATAGACTTTCAAAGGCGGTAAATTATGAAAATTGGTATGAAAGTATAAAAGAAAAATACATAACCAGGAATTCTGTTAAGTGGGTATTGGGTGCAATTTCCTATAATATTATGACTAATAGTTATATTGTTTATTTCTTACTTGGACTGCCAATAATTTTAATACTAACAGATTTAACATTCCTATTTAATGTAACCTCTATAGCCTTGTATATGCAATCATTACTATATATTTATGTGGTTTTTATAATTGTTCTAGGAATTGTTTTCTTAAGTTATGCACAAGAATGGTTTATGGACTTCATTGAGGATATTCAAAACATTGATTGGGGGATCGAAAATGACAAATAAAATATCTGTAAAGTTATCAAGTGAAGGGATGGGTTTCCTAGATAGGCTCCGGACAAACAGAAGAGATCCTAAGGTTGGAATTGATAAAAGGGATTCTCCAAATTGGAAATTATTAGAAATAGTATTCCAATACTTTAAGAAGAATGATAAACTCTATCAAGAATTATTAAAAATGGAATATGATAAAAATGCTTGATTACTCAGATGTTGGTGATAAGGGAAGTGTAATATTAATAGCTCTTAGTATGCTTTTAATATTTATGTCAGGTATATTCTTTGGAATAGCCTATTTTACATTTGAAGCTTTAGAAACGGGTTTTGAAAACAATGATTGTGTTATAAATAATAATGTATATGTGGATAGTTGTCAAGAATTATGGGAATGGATAGTCCTTCCATTTTTAGCACTTAGATCTGTATTAATTTATGCTAGTTATTTCTTCATATTTGGACAAGTATTTGCAATGTTAGTTATTGGTTATCGTTCTGGAAAGTCACCTGCAATGGCAGGGTTTTTAATAATGGTAATAAGTTTTTTTACCTACGCCTCAATTCTTTTATCAAATATCTACCGAAGGATGTTGGATGTAGCGGTGTTTAATAGTATAATGACCCCTTTTACTGTTTACAATAAAATAATGTTATACTATCCTTGGTTTATGTTTATCCTATCATTATCTAGTGTGATGTTGGCAATAGTCAATTGGCAGAGGACAAGGGTAAATAGTGTTGATGACCAGAATTTTTAATATATCAAAGAGACAGTCTTAAAACTATTCAATAAATTTAAATAGTTGGAATTCTTATATTCCTTATGAAAAAAATAGGACAAATAACTATTAAGAAAATTGGAAAGAAGTATGCTGCGTGTATCTCTGGGACTCCTCAAGAATTACTTAACTCTTTCAAGATGGCTGAAAAGGTGGTTGAAAAATTAAGGGAGAAATATGGGAGAAGACACTACGATTATCCTAAAAGGTCTAGGAGAAAAAAGACGGGAAGATATTAGTGATGGTCTTAAAGAGATTTCTAACTTCAAAAGATAAGGGGCATAGACATACTTGGAGAAGAGGAGATAAAAGAACCTCTAAAAATTCAGGCCATACACATGCTATAGATCTTAAAAAAGGCATAGCAAAAAAAGGGAAAACGGACCATTCCCATAGATTATTGCAAATTATTGCATGAATGTAGAATGACAACATTTTTAAATTACAACATCTATAAATATTCAATGGAAAACAAAAAAATTGTTGGAATATTCTCATATTTGTTGATATTCTTATTTGTGATTGGGTTAGGTATTTCTTCTAGTTTGCCATTAGATGCTGAAAAAACCATGATGGACTTTGATAATGTTAGGGGAGTTAAATTTATTGAGGGGGAAGAATATCCTGAACTTAGAATTGAGAACTCTTTTGGTCTAGGAAAAGATTTTTGGATTGGGAGATTAAATGATAACACCAACTCTTGTGAATATTGTTCTGCAGAAACAACAATAACCCTCGATGAACCAACAGAACTTGTAAGTGAAGTAAGATTTATGACCTTGCAAGAAGATGGCGGTTGGATAAAACAAGACATTCGTGAATTTAAATTTTATGTTGAGGTGGGGGTAGTAAATACTCCCCTAGATGATTATGAAAACCAGTGTTCAATAATAGGTACACATCCTAATGGGACAGATATAGAGTCTTGCATAAGAAATAAGATTGGAAGCCATATAGAGAAAGAATCTTTATGGGAAGAATACCCTCTTGGAATGGTTCTGCCTCCAGGAGTTTATAAATTAAAGCTTGAGGGAATAAAGAAGCCATCAAGAATTGTGGACTGGCAAATAAAAACTAATGGAGAATGGTTGGAAGAGTGGGCTATCTGGGGAGGGACCGGAGATTTAAACCAGGGAATATTAACTTACTTTACTTTGAATGGTTCAAGTGGACCAGTAGTAGATAGTATTGGACTCCAAGACTTAACAAATAATGGGGCTGGAAGAGATTTTGTGGGGATCCAAAATAATAGTTTTGATTTTGATGGAGCAACAACAACTGCCTCTGCGGCCCTTCCTGCATCATTAGAATTAATCAATTTTACTTATAACGTGTGGTTTAATACAGATGATGTGAGTGCTGGACAAAGATATATCTTAGAATTAGGAGATGATTCCGTTGCCGATTCTGGTATAAGAACAGATGCAAATATCTTAGGGGCTAATATTTTTGGGGATACTATAACAGGGACTACCGCCCTATCTACTGCAACTTGGTATATGGCCACTATTACGAGGGACACTGGAACCAGTGAAATAGCCCTTTATCTAAATGGTGTTAATGAAAAGAATTTGACTATTGCTGCTTCAGTTAATTATGGAACTTCAAAAAAGATAGTCTTGGGTGCAAGGGATGTATCTAATTTCTTTGATGGAAGAATAGATGAAGTTAGTATTTGGAATAGAAGTTTGAGTGCCTCAGAGATTCTTACAATTTATAATGGGGGAGATGGAATGACTTATCCACTTAATGCTACAGGGAATGTAACTCTAAACTCTCCAACTAACGGAAGCACATCTATCTCTGTAGATATAGTCTTTGATGGAACAGCCACAATTAATGGAGGGATTAATGGGGGAGTTAATCTAACAAATATGAGTCTTTGGCATGATGAGAGTGGGACCTTTGAGTTAAACCAAACAATAATAGTTTCTGGAACAACCAACACCACCACTTTTAACTCGACAATAAGTGGGACTACTGAATGGAATATTGAGGCCTGTGATACTGATGGAGACTGTGGATTTGCCCCGAATAATTATACCTTATTCTTAGATGCAGACCTTCCTTTAATTGATGTGAGTGCTCCTGTTGGTATCTTAGGATATAATTTTATTAGCGGAAATGAAACTTTAAATGTTACATTTACTGATGCTAATCTAGATACTTGTTGGTTTAATTATAATGGAACAAATGTTACAATACCTGGATGCCTTTCAGGAGTTGAAACAATAACAAACTTCACTTTAGAATTAGATAATACAAACCTCACAGTTTATGCAAATGATAGTGGGGGGAGCACCAACTCTTCATTTACAGAATGGTCTTATGAGCTCTTAGAAATCTCTCAAAATTATTCCTCCAATATCTCTGAAGGAGAATCAGATATTATCTCAGCAACAGTTGTTGTAGATAGTGGGAGTTCTTTAACGAGCTCATTATTAGAATACAATGGAACAAACTTCACCACATCCCGAATATTTATAGATAATAATTTTATTGTATCTTCAACCATCACTGCACCTTTAGTCTCCTCAGATGCAAATGTTACTTTCAATTTTTACTTAACAGTCGATTCTACCGAATACAAATTACAAACCCAAGAACAAGAAATATTAAACCTTAATTTTGATATTTGTGGGGGACTAAGCAATGACACTTTAATAAATGCCTCTTTGTTTGATGAAGGGGCACGAACAGAGTTGAATGGGACCATTGAGTTTAATGCAAGGATTATAAGTAAATCTTCTGGAGAAGAGGTATCAGCGATTAATGGAACTTTTGAAGGTGTGTCTTCGGGAGCTCTTTGTTTTAGCCCAGTGTCATTTTATGATTTATATTTCTTTGATGCAGAAATAAGATATTCCTCTGATGAATATGCTACAGAGTTTTATTATATTCAAAAAGCAGATATGTCAGATTATCCTGTAAATTTAAGTCTTTTTAGTCTAAAACAAAATGATTCCACAGAATTTGCAATCACCTATAAGAATGATGCATTCATATTTACCGAGGGTGCGGTAATACAATTACAAAGAAGATATGTGGGGGATAATGTTTATGAAATTGTGGAGGCTCCGTTAACAGGAAATGGGGGTAAGGCTGTTTTGCACATAGATTTAAACACAAATAGATACAGGATATCTGTTGTAAAAGATGGAGTGTTGTTAGACTTCTTTGAGAATACGGTGTTTGATTGTAATAACGAGTTATCTGGGGAATGTACCCATAGTCTAGAGGGGACTGTAGATCCTAATAATGATATTCCAATAACAGAACTTACAGACTTTTCTTACACTATTAATATTGATGAAGACAATCAAACAATCACAGTTTTATTTGCGGTCCCCTCAGGAACACCTTCTACAATAAATGTCTTATTGGAACAAATAGACATGTTTGGAAATTTAACAGCATGCAATACTACAGTTATAACTTCTGCAGGGAGCATAACTTGTGGTTATGTGGACACCATCGAAAAAAGTATATTGGAACTTTCAATCTCTAAAAATGATATACAACTTGCAGTTTCAACTTATGTAAATGATCCTGAACTAGATATGGATAGTATGAATTTCTTTATTGTATTCCTATTTACTATAAGTCTAGTTGGTATGGCCATCGCTTCCCCAGAATGGATGATTCTAATTTCTGTTATGGTTTTAATGATCTCTGGGACATTATTATTAATAAATGGTATGAATTTAGTCATAGGACTCGGTGCAATTGCATGGGTTCTAATAGCTGCTGCAATAATAATATTTAAACTGGCAAAGCAGGAGGACAGATAATCGCTGACCAGAATTTAAAGGATTTTGGAGTTAATTGGGTACTCCTAGGGGTGGAATTATTCTGCTTGGTAACCTTTGCAATATTATTTATGTCCCTCAATAATCCTATAGGCTTGGGAGAAGATGCGGCTAAACAACTGGGAATCACTGAAGCTAATCTTAGTTCAGCAATATTTCTCCTTCCGGAGGACTCAGATGCTTTATTAAATATCTCTGCAGATACGGATCCTACTGAAAGTTTTCTAGGTAGTAGAGATAGTGTTGCAACAGCCTATGGGGTAATGGATATGGCACAGTCATTTGTTATATCTTCAAAAACATTAATTTCATGGGTATTTAGTGGGATAGTTGGTCAAATGCTCTTAGTAATATTTGTGGGATTATTTGGAATTTCATCTTTATATTGGATAATTAAATTGATTAGGAATGGGTTATAAGATGGCACAATTATATAAAACAATGGAGAGTTTTGGGGATATAACATTACTTAATTTATTTAAGTCTATTGTTACGGCTATCCCTGAATTCTTTCCAATAATAATCTTCTTCATTTGGATATTCTTCACTGCAGCCTCCTTTTTTACAATTCTGAAGACAACCGGTAAAAAAAGATTCTGGCACTCTCTAACTGCAATGAGTTTTGTCTGCTTTTTCCTTTCATTATTTATAGCGGCGATGAACGAGGTATCCTTTGTATTCTTAAATGGGTACTGGGTAGGATTCTATATCTTGATGGTTGTGATAAGTTTATTTATGTTGGATAAATACAAATAAACTTCTTTTACCAAATGGTAGAATATATCTACTTAGTAGTAACAATCCACCCATCTTTATAAACTTACTTATTGAGTCTTTATTATGATAATATATAATTTATTTGTGATAAGGGGGTTTTTGAATTATGAAAGGCGATGATCTTATGAAGGCTATAGGAACTGCTGTTGCAGTAGTTATCCTTGCAGTTATTTCAGCTCTTATTATAGGGGCTATTCTTGCATCCGACGTATTTACATCCATTACAATAATTAATGTTACAGCAATATCTGATCTATATGGTGAGTTTATTGATGGACTACTAGGATTCTTAGGAATTATAGGTATTGTTCTAGGTGTAATCTGGTTGATTATGTATGTGGCTAAGTTGTTCTCCAAGGGTGGATTGAACGATCTTGGACAGACTGCTTAATTGCTGATGCCAAATTGGAGAAATAGGAACTCTCTATAAATCAACCTATCACGACTAAGGCACACGTCTTAGGAAGGGTGTAAATCCCTTGCCTCCTAATCACAATCAAATGGTAAAAGAAAACGAAGAAACCCTACAAAGATCTGTTGTACTAGCTATTGCAGTAGTAATTTTTTCAGTAATCGCTGCATTAGTTGTGAGTAGTCTATTAGATAGTTCTGCTTTTTCTCAAGGCCAAATAACTGGGACGAATACTAATGAAAGTTTAGGACTTGTAACCAATATAACTAATACTACTTTTTCAATTAAATTATCTCAACCTTCGGCAACTTGTGTTCTAGAGGTTATAAATAATGCTACAGGTGGAGAAGTCGTAAGCTCAGGTAATTATACCTTTGTAGGAAGTGCTTGTAACATTATATTAGGTGATTCATCTACCTATATTAATCAATCTTTAAATTCAACTTATAATTTTTCCTATACGGATGCAGGGAGTGATGTAATTGATGTAAGTGCCATAGCATCGTTATTTGGTGAGTTTATTGATGGACTACTAGGATTCTTAGGAATTATAGGTATTGTTCTAGGTGTAATCTGGTTGATTATGTATGTGGCTAAGTTGTTCTCCAAGGGTGGATTGAACGATCTTGGAGCTACGGCTTAGTTCCACCAAGTATCCCATTTCTCCCAAAAGCAAAAGTATATAAAGAAAAGAATCCAATATTTTTTATGGAGGCGATGATATAATGGCGGACCCTATAGGTTCTGCTACGAGCATATTTGCAGGGGGGGTTGCAGGGATGTTAAAATATTGGTGGGTAATTCTAGCATTAGTATTTCTTGTGATTATTGGTTTAAGTGTTTGGTGGGTAGGAAAATACAAACAGAAAAATGGACAGTGGACACATAAGTTAAATGTACAAATAGAATTGCCAAATGGGGACTTAGATGAAAATGTAAAAGTGTTTAAGATGCGAAGGTGGAAGCATAAGGAGGAGAACACACCTCCATTATTTGAGTTGGAAAAGCCCTTAATTGGAAGTCGTATTTTTGTAGAACTTGAAAAGTATTCTGGATCCACTGCATATAATGTTATTCTTGGAAACGATGGAAGGCTTTATACTGCTACTAAAAGTATAATGTGTAAAGATAAAAACGCAAAAGAGGTTTCTGTAAAACATGCAGGTATTGATAGGGCCAGGCAACAATATAATAATAGGTTTGAGCAGATGAATGCAACTCCTAGCAGAATAGATGTATTAACTCTTATGAAATATGGGCTATATGCTACTGCAATCATTGTAGTATTAATACTTGGGATAACTGGGCTAAAGGCATGGGGGGAAAGAGCCTCATATGATGCTACTGCA
>SDBT01001669.1_pt1 | contig 39410 bp, 44 predicted proteins | sample 2277101 | NCBI WGS metagenome assembly SDBT01 (sample SAMN10404973, study PRJNA504765) | marine sediment metagenome | isolation source: marine sediment core GS10_PC15, 103 cmbsf | place: Arctic Ocean: Southern Knipovich Ridge | collected 2010 | reverse complement strand
ACTAGCTAATCTAGCTTTATTATCATCAGTTTCATGTTTGGTTATTTTTAATTTACCAAGTTGTCTATTAATTTCAGCGAGAGCACCATCGAGTTCTAAAAATTCACCGTCTTTTAACAAGAATGAAGAACTTCCAACAATTACATCATCTACAACACGTCTTGCAATCACAACGATATTATCAGTTATCGTAAAAGAACCAATTGTAGCAGATTGTACTGCTATAACACCGCCTGGACCTGTTCTATTGATATCCACATAAAGAAAAGTATCATCTGCAGTCATACCAGCGCTTGAGCCGGTAGATATAGTGTTAACCGAATTGGCTAAAGAAGGTACTTGAATAAAAGCATCAGCTGACCAAGTTAATGTGGTTGAAGCTAAATCCCAAGAAAAAGTTCCACCTTTAACTAATTTAAGAGTACGATCTTGATTAGCGTTAACTATGGAAGTACCTAAAGCAGTATCTAATTCTGTAATAGCTCCAGTAAGATCATTGCTTTGAGTAACAATAGTAGGTGATCCATAATCTGGAGTAGCATCTGCTGTATCGGGTTGACCACTATATGTTAAACTTTGATCTGATGAAGACGCATCTAAAAGTTGAGATTGACCATCAATAAGTAAGAACGAATGTGATCCTACTATGACACTGTCACCGACTCTGCGTGCAATTATAGATATGTCATCGGTTGGTGTAATACTACCAATATCACCTGTAGATACAGTTAATGAAGCTGCACCAGTTACTCTATTTACAGAGACATGTGCAACTTGTCCATCTGCACTTAATGATGCAGAAGCGGCTACTATTCTATTGGATACGGATGTTACTCCGGGAATCTGGATGAATGCATCAGCACTCCATGATAATGTAGTTGTTCCTAAGTTCCATGCCCAAGTTCCACCTTCTACTAATTTAAGGTTTCTATCTTGGCGAGCTAAAAAAGCTTGATATGCTGGACTAGGTAAAGTGCCAACTTCAACACGTCTTCCGTTCCATAAATGAATATCAGTTGTAGATAATCTGTACGCAAATACTCTTATATTTTCACCTACTATAACATCTGCTATTGGAGAAACTGTCAGAGAACCTAAATTAGCCACTGAAAAAGAAGCATTTCTATCAATAGTATAATAAGCAACTTCATTTTGTTCTAATGATAGTGTGCCACTCATTGTTATAGTTCCGTTATTAGCAGAACTAGGCATTGCAACAGTTAAAATTCCAGTACCAGTAAAGGTAATATCTTGTGCAGAACCGTTAATTGTATTTACTGCAACGTCATAATCAGCACTATCGTTTATAGTTTTATCTTGTGCTTTATCAGCCATCATAGCTGTAAGTTTACTTAATCTTTGAGTTACATTATCTGTAATATCGGAATTAAAGTTATGTTGACTATCTAATGTATTATAAGTAGGCGGAATATGATATGTAGGATGTGTCTGGGAAGCATTGTCCATCCCGATAAATGACATAATATTTTCAGACTCAACTTCACCTATCTGCTTGTTTTCACCTTGACTTAATTTAGTAGGTCCTAAATCTGTTCTTACATATATATTAACAGAAGTAGCACTACCTGCAGTTTCATTAGCTATTAAACTACCAACAGGAACTGTAAAAGTAGTATCACTAAGTGCAAATATATCAAATGTGCCATTATAGTTTGTAGTACCGGACACAACTACTTTTTGATCCGTGTCAAAGCCGTGATTAGCGGATTCTAATTGATAACCATCAGTAGTACTTCTAGCTGCAGTAGTAACTGTAGCATAGAAAGCAGTTTCAGCTAACTCATCTGCAAATGGACCGCCACCAATTGTAATATAGAAAGTATCATCATCTACTACTTCAACTTGAAAAGTTCCGTCGAAGTTAGTTGAACCAGCAATAATTATTTTTTGCTTATCAACTAATCCGTGTGAAACTAAAGAACACTCAGCTTGAGCTCCATCATGATTTTCAATATCAATAGTTAGTTGAGTAGATGTAATGTCAGATATCCCCATAATAGTATCTGATCTCATTGCTAGCCAATATAAGTTACCACCAGCATCAGTTAATAGAGCATCATCTCTATCACCAGTCTTAACATCACCTGTTAAGTATTCACCTTGAACATATATACCGCGTTTAGTCTCACTGATTCCTCCGTAAGGCTCACTAAGCTTTATCGATAATGCATTGCCGGCAGATGTTACACCACCACCCAAGCTTGCTGCTGCAAAGAATTCTTCAACTCTTAAATATAGATTATCTACGTCATCTGCTTTTTTAACCCAGTCACCCTTAGTTAGACTCTCAAATGTACCTAAAGCACCGTTGACATGGTTAATTGAATTAAACCACTCAACAGCAACTGAGCCGGTGTTTATTTCATCACCTCTATTTTGATCAACATACATTACTTGACCATCAGTAAGTGTTTTGTTGCTTGCTCTAATTAATATATCTTTCTGATCTGATACTGATTGCAAAACAATATCCTCAGTCCATGTAATAAGACCAGGAGTTACGTCAGAACTTTGCCATAATCCTTTAGATTTAATAGACGTACCTAGTGCATCTTTAAACATATTTACTAATGAATAGGTAGTTGTATCTTGATACCAAAAAGTAGTTCCACTCAACTCTAATATCTTAGTCATGACTACATCCATCCACTCTTTTAGAGTTTGGATGTTTTTATCACCACCTTGGAAGGAGTTAGGATCTAAAGCACTTGACATGAGCGTATTAGGTTCATTTCTAGCAAAATCACCAGAAGGATCACTTCTAAATTGATATGTAGATAATGGGTTAGGATTAAGTCCACCTGCACCCAATCTAAACATCATATCTCTGGCATCTTCAATGCTTTCAATAAAGTTAGCTCCAACAACCACCTTACATACAGGTACTGTATTCTCAGGGAATGATGAAACGGATACATTTATAGTAGATATGAGTGCAGTTTGAGTATTTACATCTTGAGTAAATTCGCCACCGACGCCACCTTCTTTATCTGGATCCCAAAACGCACGAGTATCTTTAGCTTTATCAATTGTAGTTAAAGTAAGATATACGAAGTTTGTTGAGTTTTTACGAAGTTCTGGAACTAGTGGTGTAGATAAAGTATTACCTTCTTCTAGCCCATGAAAGAAAGGTCCCGCTAGAGACCCTGGAAAATACACTACTGAATCGGCCACTCTAATGGATATATTCTGTGTTCCAATAGCCGATGCTGGGCCGATTACATCGAACCCTTTCAATACATATGGTGTATCTCCACCTACAAAAGACTTCAATAGAAATTTAAAATCGCCTTGGGTAAATGAGTCTATACTGAGAAAATCTGGTAAATCCAAACGTTCCGCAGAACTCACCAATAATCGTCCTAAAACTGCCATATTTTATCCTTATATTGTTATTATACCATGCTTAATATTAGCCTGGATCCACTCCAGACTTGTAAACGTCTATCGTGGCATAGAAAAACTCCGGGAATCTTACGAGAAAGTTTATAAAAATACCCACTGATTTTAACTCCTGCATAAGCTCTTGAAGAACTATTCTAGCAGCAGCAGGATCAGTTATATATGGAGCAAATTCTGAGCCAAGACCGTCAAATTCTATACCACCACGTCTACGTATCATTGTAACACTAGATCCTATGTCATGCGTAAATTGAAAGACATGCGATGGATCTAGTGCCAATGATGAGTCGCTAGGCTTAAAGAAGTAACGAACGGGGCCTTCTTGCTTCTCTGTACCAAAATCGAAGATAAGTCTACCTTGTTCATTTGGTATATCGTTTGTTGTAACTTGTATACTTCTCTGAGTAGTACCAGCTTTAATTTCAGCTGTAAGATTTGCTGTAAGTGAAGATAGTACAAAATCAGAATTAACATCCCATAAATATGGACCTGTAAGTCTAGGGTCTATCTGGGCCGATCTTAATATAACGGTGCCACCATTAGTGGCTATACCTTCTCTTTCAACTCTAACGGTTCCGCCCGTAGACGCCCTGGCTCCCAAAGCACCTGAGAATGAGAAACACTCAAATTCAGTAGTGCTATTTATAGCAGTTATGATAAACGTACCATTAACATCTGGTCCAGTACCTGCACCCAGTACAGCACTATCAATAATTGCAGAATCTCCAACAATAAAATTATTAGCTGCAGTTGTTGTTACTGTAATTGTATTATTTGCATCTCTATCTGCTGATACTAAATTAAATTGATTTATAGCTGATGCTAGAGGCAGATCAGGAGTAATTCCTGTTAACTGATCACCAGTTTTACCAGTATATGTAAATATTGGTAGACAGCTGTTTAATTTTGTTTTATATTGAAAAAAGGTTGTATCTAGATCGTTTGGAAAAAACGTTTGTATCTCATTTATTGGTATGAAAAATAACTGACCACCTGTATCAGGGAAATCGTCTGAAGTAGATAGATCTAAAGTGTTTGTACCTACCGCAGTTACAGTTGACTGTATGCCGTTAATGTGAGCAGCACCAGCTCTATTACGCTTAACAACTGGTGGTGAAGGTGGAATTTCAACAATAACCTCACCAGCTCTAACTTCCCATACAATCGCTCTTCTATCTCTTAAATAAACTTTGGCTTTAAATGGTGTCATAAATTTTACATCATCTGTCAAAGATTGTGTGAATGTTTCATCTGTGGCAAACAAATTTTTATATGTAATTAAGTCGTTACTAGGATCAACTGTATCGATAATAAATGATCCTTCGTTACCCGTTCTAGTTATGATAACAATGTCCCCAGCAGTTAATTTATCAATAGCTGGAGAGTTACCAGTTCCAGTGTATGTCATAGTGGCTGTATCACCAACCTTGTTGATATTCCATTCAGAGTTTCCTCCCTGTCCGGCTTCGGTATTGAATCCTTGAAATTGTAACCCGATGTTTGATCTACCGCCGGTAATTTCTACAGATCCTTTAGAGCCAATAGTATTAGTGAATATCCTAATGAATACTTCTTTACTAATACTATCCTCAAATGCAATAGCATAAGAATTAGATGTTTGTCTATTTATTGCTGCAACAACTTCATCAGCTGTAGCTACTGTAATATCGGTGAATTCATCAGCTCTGAACTCAATTCTCTCTGTGGTGAATGAATCAACCTCGTATTCTAATTCCCAATCATCTCGTAAAGTAAAAGGACTAAATTGATCTGATTGTATAAAAGAAGTAGTTGATTCCTTAAAGAAGAATAGATCTAATAATTTATCTAATACCAACTTAACTTGTTTAGGAGCAAAGGACATTACAGGAATAAATTGTCTGAATGTTGGATCGTCCATACCTACAAATCTAGGTCTTTGAACTAGATTGGCTGCACCTAATCTGTCTATATATGGTCTTGTTGCTGTTTTGATAAAGAATTGTTGACGAACAGATTCAATAAGATCTATAGTATCTTGATCTCCACTGCCAATAGCATTAATAAGTGCGCTCCAATTAACATTGTTGCGTGTATTGAACGCTGCGGGCATCTGATCATGTAGATTGTCTACTTTGCCTTTTTGGCTGGCCATATTTATCCTTAAGCTATACTAATATCACTATTTTCGACAAAAGCTTTTTCATCACTAGATATAGGTATTCTTTCTTCTGATGGGTCTGGTGTAATAAACGTCACAGCAGCAACACCGTCAATACTCTTAACTCTAACTATAATATCAGATAAGATAACATCCTCACCAACACCTAAGTCAGATACATAATTAATAATTACTGAAGTAATCTCATCGCTGATCTCACTTAAGTTAATACCATCTTGAGTAGTAACATCAATAGCTATAGTTACTCTTCTTGGTAATGGTGGTAAAACTTCAATTAAACTACCAACAGCCTTTCTACCTGGAAAGTTAGTTGAATCTGGTTCAAAACCATCAATGATTCGTTGAACTTTTCTAAGTAGTCCAGTATAGAATAAGTAACCATCAACACCGGTAGTAATATCTTCACTATAACCTATTTTACCTATAGATGTTATAGATGTAACATTTGTTTGACTCCATTTATAAGATCTGTTACCTGGATCTAAGAAGATAGTACGTCTCTCATCATTGAATTCATCTATGGCAACATGGTGAATTTGTTTAATAGTTTCAAATTTATTATCGTCATCTTCTGTTATAGAGAACTTAGTATTTAGTACACCTTGATCTACATTAGTTTCAGCTATACCAGCCGAATTTGTTACTCTTAAGAAGATTCTACCGTCAGCATTGTTAGTTCCGAAGGCGTCTATTGTAAAAGTACCAGAATTCGTAATTTCAAACCAGTTAGCATTAGTATTCTCTGTGATAAAAATAATATCGTTGATTTCTACGGAATCACCTTCAAATAATCTAATGTCTCTAGTGTCTTCTAGAAACACACCAGTTCCAATACTAGAATTCTGATCTAAAGCGTGACCTACAGTCGTAGCTGTAATACCATCATAGTTATTAGCTAAAGTAATTGAAATTGCTGTACTTGGTACACCAGTACTAAATCCAGTTATCTGAGTAAAGAATGTATCATCATCTGTCTCTTTCTTCACCCAATCTCCAACACTTAAATTAGAGAATGCACCAGCAACGCCAGTTATAGTATTTGAATTTGCAGTCCAGTTTACTGTAGTAGCAAAGTTATTAAAAGCAATAAACGTATCTAATTCTTCTTTTGCATTTATATTTTCATATATAATAGAAGTTTCATCAACAGCAAGGATTCTAAAAGTACCGTTATTTATAGATTCAAAGGTAGTACCACTGATAACAAGTATATCATCAACAGCAACACCTACACCAGTAAATAATGGAGAATCTCCACTAGCAAAAACTAATCTATGTAAATCGTTAAATCCCAAAGACTCGATCTTATATCTCGTTCTACTTTCACCAACTTTTAGTAATAAACCAGCTGGAGTTACAGTTATATCTCCATTTGTAGAGGCATAAGTAAATTGATTTTCTCCAATGACTGATAGAACTATTCCAGTATCTGGTGTAACAGTTGTAGGTATATCTATATCAGTTATTGTATCACCGACATTAAGTCTGTGTGGTCCTGCTGTTGTTGCAGTAGCTACATTAGTAGCAATAGTTACAGAATTTATCGTAACTCTTGATGAGTGATCTAATCTCCACTCTATAACTGGAGTAGATGTGATCAATACACTACTACTAGCACTAATAGCTGTAGCTGCCATAGCTACACCATTAGGATTAACTACATCTGCAAACCTAGATACACTATCAACTTTTACTATTGGAAAGCCGGCTATTTTATCATCGCCATTTTCAAAAGATTGATTTGTATTATCCCAACCAGTTAAGGTTCCGAATGCATTAATCAGGTTACCTTCCCTAACGTCAACTAGTGAAGCACCTGGAGCTAATGATAAAGTAAAATCAGTTGCTATGCCAAATATTAATGCTTGAGATAACAATTTAGAAAGAATCTGATTTGGTGAATCAGTACTTAATATATCAATCTCTACTTTATTAGTTGCAGCTACAAAAGATGCACCACTAGGTGCTGTACCTGCGGCATCAATATCAAACCAAATTGCGTAATCATCACCACCAGCATTTTCAAATGTCATATAGTCAGCTTGAGCTGGTTGTCCACTAGAGGTTATATCAAAGTCCAATGCCGTACTTCCAGTACCAGCATCATTGATAGTTAAAAATAAGTTTGTTTCACTACCAATACCGCCCGTAGAATCTTGTAGAACAGGAGCAGCACCTGGAACACCAATACCAACATCTACGAACTTAACAGAACTACCAGCATCATTGTGAGTCCATCTCCAAACTAATCCTGGAGTAGGATAACTACCAGCATCAACACTATTTGCATCGACAATAGTAAATTCTACGAATTGACTGAAGTTTGTATCTTTATCATTATATCTGTATTCATATGTGTCATCATTGATCTTGACAACATCCATAGTATCAGCACTAATTTGTCTATTTAATCTCTCAACACCAGCATTATTTCTCAATTTAACATGTTGTCCTGGAGATAAGGTATTAGGAGAGGCTGGTATATTCATCTCTAAGTAATTAATCCCACTAGCAGCACTAATTTGAGAATCACCAATTATTTTAAAAGAAGCAATATTTGCTCTACCACCAACAATTTCAATTGCCCCATCTGAACCTAAAAGTTCAGACTTTAATTGAACTTTTTTATTATCACTAGTTATTAGTACATCTGAAACGATCTCTAACTGAGATAAAGCTCTTTGAGTCATTTGATGTTCAGCATTAGTTAGTGTGATTGGAATTAGTTTAAAAAATTCACCTGTTGATCCATCAGGGTTAGGTGTGGTATCCATAACATAAGCTGCAGATACACCAGTTAAATCTAATGCAGCCTTAAGTTGAAAATTAGGGTTAGTATTTTGAAATGTAAGAACCCAACTCTGAGAATCATGCATAGATACAAATGAGTTCTTAGAATTAGAGGGGTCAGGATCATGGTCGAATGCTAGTTCATTTACTGCTACACCAGCTTCTTCTCTAGTTGCTCTTAAAAAACTACCAGATGTTTCTTCGACTGCTTCAAGTATTTCACTTGCATTAATAGCATCTATAATTGTTGCGGTATCAGTGTCAGATATAGGATATATACTTAATTCACTTGCAACACTTAGTGTTTCAAACGTATCAGCTATACCAGGAGTCGTTAATAGAAAGGAAAATCCAGTCGGTACACCACCATCAGTACCAGCAGCAGAAGGTCCATTATTAGCATTAGTAACAGTAATAACACTTAGTGTACCACCGCCGTTAGTTGCCGTAGCATAAGCAGCATCCCCTAAAATAGCAGCAGCTGTAAGAGTAGCTACAGTAATAGTGGTATCGCCAGTAGCAACATTAATTTCATGTGATCTAGTTGTAGTACCAATAGCTGGTTCTACTGTTCCAGAGTTATTATTGTCATACCAGAATTTAACCGTATCACCGTTTGGTGCAGGTAATACGAAATAGGTTCCATCTAATGAATCAGCAACGTCAGCAACAGTAGTAACCGTATGAATAGCTGGATTACCAACTATAGTAGCAACACCATCTTCATTATATATATCTATGGTTCTAGCAATATCATTCTTAGCTTCAATTCTAAATACCCCAGAGTTAGCAGCAGAGAAGCCTGAATTCGCACCAATACTAATTACCTCGCCAACAGATGCATTAGCAACTGTAGCTGTAACGGGAAATGTATATCTGAAGTTGAAACCACCTAAATCAGTGACTATAAATTGATCTGCAGCAGCAACATTAGTTACTATTTCTGCACCAGAAGCATATGTATATGTTGCCAAAGTAAAATCAGGATTATTTACGTGAGTAAACGCACTTGCTTCATCAGCAATCGTTGGATGTTCAATTTGAAATCTTATTCTATCACCAATAGGTCCAAATTCTTTTGCTCTGAGAATTATAGCTGCACCGTTGACGTTATACCAGTTTCTAGCCTTGAACCAGATTGCATAATCATTAAAGTTAGTGCTAGATTGTGTAGGTAAAGTTCCCCAAACGTCTAACGTACCAAAATCAACACCTGTTTCGTTATCAGTATCATCCCCTGAGAAAGCAAGATTAGTAGGTACAAATACACCAAGCTGTGATCCACCATTTACCTGTCCTGTTCTGGAGAAAGATATATCGATTGTTTTAACAACTGAATCGTCATCTATAATAGCAACAATACTATCATCAGCTGAGAATTCTAGGTTTTTAACAACTTGATATTCATCGCCAACAGTGTAATCTAGTAAACTTCTTGGTGTTGCATGTCTTGTACCGACATTATCAGCATCGATAATGCTTCTTATATCTCTAGTTTGTTTTTTATTTTGACTATCAGTAATATTAATAGAGTCATCGTATGTTAACTGAACGTTTAAATCGTCATTTGTGTTAGTTAGTATCTCACTATATGTTCCAGTTCCATCTTTACTAGGTTCAACATCAGAAGTTAGGATACCTCTTTTATCTGTATAAGTATATCTATCTAACCAGATATTAGCATTGGTAGGATCAGTTCTCTCAAACAATGTAAAGTTATCTTTTTCAGGAACCCTATTAGCTATATGAGATTGTGTACCTGTTTGTTCTGTTCCACCAGTATCAAATAGACCAGTTGCACTCCCAACAGATATAGGTATAGCAATGCTGCCATCTTCTTCTGTTGTTGAAGTTACTTTAATAAAGTTAGTTCTAAATATAGATGCAATAACACCTTTTATTTCTGATTCAATGGCTGAAGCAACATCTTCAATAGCTGCAGCTGCAGGGTTTGTTGCGGAAGTACCTCTCCAAAGTTGAGGATATTTATCTGAAAAGAATGCTTGAATATCTACACCATCTACAACAGTATAAGGTCCACCAACTATCATATTTACATTTTCAACTTCTACATAAGTATCTACACCATCAGTAATATGTTCACCTTTAGCTTCAACTTTAAATAACCCAGAAGAAGCAATATCAATCCAAGCTTCTGCACCAGTACCGGCAACATCACCTCTATTAGTTATATATATGTAATCACCAGGTTGAACTGTATTAAAAGCAGATGCCGTAGATCCCATTATTCGCATGATATTGGAACCTTCGTTTGTTAATGTAATTGAACCACCAACTGCTAAATTAATACTTCGAGGAAATACTCGATCTGCATCAATTACTATTACAACTTCAGCAGGTCTATTATTAGCATCTACAGAAACATTAAATGTACCACCAGAAGCAGCACCAGATACAACAGAACCTTTGGTATCAGAAGAACCAGCAGTGATAACGTCACCTTCTAGTATATCTAATTTCATCTGCAGATTACCATTTTGTCTATTTAATGCGAAGTCAGAATCTTGACCAACAGAGATGATATCTTGACCACCAAATATCTGAGATAGATAACTACCACCTACAACTTCTAATGTAGACGCAGAACCTTCTCTATTTGAAGTAAGAACTAATCTTCCAGTAGTTGTTTGCGTAGCGGTTAATCCTGCATACTTATTATTAAAAGCAGTAACCCAATCACTCAATATAAGTGCATTGAAGTTTGTTCCACCAAAATCAGAAGTACTAAACGACCCATCTTGATCTGGAGTCTCATCAACTGATATAATTAAATTACCAGTGCCAACGATTCCCCATGTAGAGAATGGCGCTGATGTTAAAGAAGCAGATCTTTCGATCTCTCTAAGTCTTACATTATTCTTATATAAAGATATATATGAAAATTCATTTGTAGGGAATTTAAGTTGTGAGTTAGCATCTAACGCACCACCATCACCAACAACCTGAATAGTTTCTACTCTTTCATCTTCTGGATAAAGTAGTAGTTCAGTTGAGTTATTAGAAAATCTACATCTAAAAGTTTCTGCCCTATCATTAATAGCAACAAGTACTTCAGATATAGTAGCAGATGATGTACTGTTAAAGTCAGCATCTACGAAGGTAACTGCTTCTTCAATTTTATCAACCAATACTTTTAATTCCATACCATTAGTAAATATATATGGAGATTCTGCGGTGTTAACCGACTGTGGTCTGGGTAATGGAAAATTAGCTAGTTGTAGAAATTCTTCATTTCCACTAGCTGATCCAACTAAAAGGTCAACTGATTGACCATCAAAACTAGGTTCAAATCCTGAGCCATCATCTATAAAAACAATACTAGTATCACCTATTTCTGCAGGCTCAGTAATAATTGCAGAAGCAACCTGTTTACCGTCAGTTTCATCTGATACACCATCAATGGCGGACAATATAGAACGCCTAGTTCCCCTAGCTAAAGTACTAGAAAATGCTTTAATTCTATCTCTAAACTCTTCATCAGATTCAGTATCTAGACCGTTTGTAAGTGCATTAGTGTTAGTAACTTCAGCACCAGCAAAAGGTAGTGTATTAAATAATGTAATTGAGTTAATACCAGCATTCGAGAGTGATCCTGCTTTTATAGCAACTATAGGAATTTCGTCTGATATATCTTCACCAGCAGCTATAACTGCATCTCTTAAAACTGTATATTCAACTTCAGGATTAATATTGTTAGCTGGGATTTTAACAATAGTACCGGCTAATATTTGTCTGTCAGTGGTTCCTTGTCCATCAATAACTGATTCTGATAGTAGGTGATCTTTCTCTAATGCAGAATCTAAGTTGATTGTAAAGAATGTCCCGTTGTCGGTGATAGAGCTATAACTTAAAGGACCTTCAAAGTTAGATGTTCCTCTACCAATAAATACATTACCAGTTTGATCCCAAGTGCTTGCATCATTAACATTAATAATACTTGTACCAGCAATTGGAGCTGGTTTTACAGCATAAATTGAAGTACTTCTTTTAGTAATATTACTGTCATTTACAACTATAAAACCTGAGGCTTTAGTTGCAGTATTTCTAGTTAAACCTAAGTTAGAGGCATGAGCATCTAAATCATTGTTTCTAAGTGCATCAATATTAAGTAACTCAAGAACATTTAATATGGCGGTGTTGTTCTCATAATCATTGGCAGCGGCAGCTTCTAGTATGGTAAGTAAAACAGATCCTTTATTTATATCATTAGCAGGTGTATCTGCTATGATTTTTCGAATCATATCTCCTAAGTTTTCATTGTAGCTTTTAATGTTTATATTTGCCATATGTTTTCCTTATACACTTACGCTAAAAGTTATTGGAACCTGTTGCCCAGATCCTGCTAATTGTACTATTAAAATTATATTTAATGATACTGAATTATTAGCATTTAAAACATTCGAGTATCCAACATCTAATCTGCTTATTGTTGCAAATCTTTCATCTGCTTGTATATTTGCCACTATTGATTCAACAAGTTGATCTTTAATGGCCTCTATATCATTATTAGACGAACCTGCAAGTGGAATTAGACCATATTCAGGGTGTCTGCGCAATTCTCCAGCTTCAATCATCATCTTTAGTTTTATGGCCTGCACAGAATTCTCTAATCCAAAAGATAACTGCCAGTCACCAGTGGGATCAAAATTTAAGTCGCCATCATTATTTAATAGAAGATCTACTTTTTGTCTTCTCTCTACTATATCACTTGTTCTTAAGAACCAAGGTATATCACTCTTTAACTCATCGTCCAACGGATCTTCCGATGGTATAAGTATAAAAAAGCTACTATTAATAGTATTTTGCTTAAATATTCTTATATTAGCATTATCTGCCAACTTATATCTATCTAAGTCAGGGTCACCATCTAATTCTAGAATAAGTTCTCCTGATATGGGTACTTCAATTATACTTAAGATATTTCTTTGTTCAGGAAATGTTTCCACGTCAGATTGTAGAAATATAATCTGTCCAACTGATATTTTATCTACGTTTAATTCATTATTAGTATCTAAACCACCTATGTTTATTTGAATACCGCTTGCATTAGATATAAGTAATATCTTTTCACCTACTTCATCAATATAAGGCGGTTTAAGTCCATTAGCAATTGCTATATCAATCCACTTATCAGGATCACCTAGTGTTCTGCCGGCAAGAGCCTGAAGATCTTCCCCATAATTTAACTTGGTTAAGTTGCCAGATGAATAATCACCAATCTCAATTTCAGGATTGTTGGCATTTGTTCTAGCTAAAGCGAAGGGATCGATTGCGGATGTATCTAATGTAAAAGCGTTAGCCAATATATAGTTAACCGTCTTAATTGATTCCTGTAGTTCAAACATCTTATTAATATCTTTATTTGCTATATCAACTCGTCCAACTTGTGAACTTCTATTAAATACTCTATTATAATCATCATCTGATGCATTAGCTCTATCTGCCAGATCATCTCTTTCTTGTTCTAATTGATTTCTAATATCTAAAAAGTTCTTTCTAGTAAAACTATCTACTCTATTAGTTTTATTATCTATAGTCTGCTGCTCTTCAAATGTCAAGTTAACATTGTTAACTAAAGTAATATCAAATATAGTATAGAACCTAAACAATATATCATCATTATCAAATGGATTTCTACTATTCGTAGATATTCTCTGTGATGCTATAAAATCACTAAACGTTTCAATTTGAGATTTAAGTTGATCCGGATCACTATATGTTTCAACAGCCTCTATATAAGTTGGTTTAATAAATTCCCAGTTATCCCTGAAGTATGGATAGCGAAGTCTGATAATCTCAGGGAAATCAGATAGTGCTATTGGCTCACCATTCTGTAGTTTATACCATAAGTTTAAGTCAGCTGCACCTTCAACGGAATTTTCAAAATCTAAAGCCATTACGATCCAAAACCTTTAGCTGCAGCTATTGCTGCATAAGCAGCATTTTTAGCCTGTCTAGCCTTATTAGCCATTGTTGAGAAAAACGATTCATTATTTATATTATCTAAACCTAGTTCAGCTGCTCTATCAGCAATATCAATTTCGATAGTTTCAGCAGTTATATCTTGAAGATTATAGGCTCTCATGGTTAAATTATAGTTATATAACATAGGATTTGAAGCATCTCTTGTTAGTTGAAATCCAGTGATAGCTACATCATATTGATTATTATCTTTAAAGTTAACAAATTTTATAGGATGCTTACTTCTTTGTCTTATGCTGGATTCACCAGAAGCATCTTTCTTATAAGTTAGTAAAAACTTGTAAAAATTGTGGAATGCAACATAGCCAGTTCGCTTAAGATCTATACCAGTAGTTACTCTGTCTCCGAAGCCAAACAAATCGGAGGCTTGATTTAGAGCATTAGTAACTAATGCTTGGGTTCTTGATGCGAAGCCATGAAGACCCCCCTTTATTCCACCAGGAATAAGGCCTTTAATAGGAAAGCCTACTCTACCTTCTGAGGGTGCATTCACACGTGCATCTGTACCTATCACAGGTTTATAAAACCTAGGAGACATACCCGTTGTTCCAGATATAACGATATCATAGTATCTCTGCTCAGAGTGCTCTTCAACCGTACCATACATGGTTGATATAACGTTAGTTGCCCAATGAGTGGTTATATTGATATTAGATGGGGATATGGGAAGATTAAACGTGCTTACATTCTTCTTTCTATCAGTAAAAACAAATGTGTATGGCTTTTGTAAATACCAATTTCTAACAAAACTAGTATTCCCAAACTCGGGATCAGTTTTGTAGATTTTCTCCATATCGTCAATTATTGCCATATATTCCTACTATTTAAAACGTTTCTATCATACATTATATAACACATTAAGTTATGAGTTTTTTACTTTTGCAAGGTTAAGAGCAGCTATAGCTGCTAAATTATCTTCTTTTAGAGCATCATTTATACCTTCTAAGCCCTTAGCCGCCTGTAATTTTGCAAAAGAGCCATTGGCTTGGTGCATACGTAACTTTATAAATCCAAAGAACACATTTTCTTTAGAGATAGCGTCTGATCCCAGTTGAGTACTTCTATTGGTTACATGATTAGGTACATCAGTTTGAGCTGAAGTTTCTAATCTAGCCCTAGCTGCTTCAGTTGCCCCAGTAAATGCTTGAGTTTGTCCCCAAGTGGCCGGATCTGCATCACCTGTATTTCTAACGAATACAGCATCAGACGCCACAGCTGTAAGAACTATATCAATATCATCTACTATAGCTTGCCAGAAGTCAAACTCAGTCGTACCCTCTTCACAAAGATCAGTTTGTATAAGAACTATATCTGCTTTCCAAGCATCTAGTGGAACTCTCAATAATGCAGGAGCAGTATCCGGTCCGTTCCACACTGGATCAGGGATTGGATCCCAAGTTCCATTATCAGCCTCACATGCACCTTGAGTTACTTGAGGTGGAGTATCTTCACCATTACACTCAAAACCCTGAGCAGCGGGAAAATTGGCTGGAAGTGGTTCATTGCTTATATCTGGAAAATTTTGTATTTCAGTTAATGCAGGTGTTCTAGGTAAATCTTCTGTAGCTGCAAAAGTACGCTGTCTTTGGTGGGCACCAGTTCTAGTTGGTAATGCCTCTAGTGGTTGTAAACCATCAAATGTGCCATCTTGTACTTTAGTTATGGGAAAATAAGGATTACAATCTGCATCGATTTGACCAAAGAAAGGAAAAATTTCAGTTGTGGCAAAGTCATAAACTATTGGCCACTCACCAGTAAAATGTCTATCTTCTAAATACACACACTCTACATCACTACGAGAATCTTTCTCTTGATCTCTATATAATTCATCTAGCTGATTAAACTGCTCTATAGTTTGTTGTAATGCTGCTTCTCCACCTTCAATAGTGTTGATAGCATTTTCTCTTCGGGCAATTTCATCATTGAGGATGTCTAATTTTGACACTACGTGGCCTTCGTCTGAACAGTCTTAAGGAATATATGGCTGCTTATAACCGGAGCACCCAAATTACCAGTTCCTATAGTTAATACAATGTCATGTATAAGTGCATTTTCACCACCAGCTAAATCGACTTTACCTAGTGTGCTGAAATCACCTATTATGTCGGTATTACCAATTTGATTGATGTCACCCGTGATATCCATATTACCTTTTTGTGTCCACTTACCCTTACTATTAATAGCAGCTGACTCTATATTTACTTTAGAACTAGACTTTATATTAGTAGTCTTAGTATTTAAGTCCCATGTTTCCGTCGTGTTAAATGTCGTTTTTTTATTTACAATAGTGTAAGACTCTGCATTCTTATCTATTGTTAGTGAAGTAGCACCTGAAGTAATAACTATCTTGCCATTTGGTTTATCTATAAAGATAGATTGAGGTTTTTCCGTAGCAGCGTCAGTTAGGTTATAAGAGCCTGTTTTATCAAACTCAAAAAAAGAACTTCCAACTTCAACATCATATGCTGGAGGAGCAATAGGTGGTCCTGAAGGTGGTGATTTTAATTTTGATATATTGGTTTGTAAACCTCTAAATGTTACTCTATATTCACCAGCTTTATTAATTATTTGTTCTAGGCCATTAAATTCTGAAGCATATATTACACCAAAACCTTCTCTATTAATAAAAGAAGTAGCAGGCGAACCTGGGCTTGGATTTCTAGGGTGTTTGATGGATTCTTTTCTTCCACTATGATTAAGGTATCCTATAATGAAACCCTCTCTAGAATCTCCGTTTGCATAAGCTACAATAACATGATCACCAGGTTGAATCGCATGAGCACTAGATCCTGTACTATTACCAGGAGTAAAGTCTCTTAAAGTAATTTCTTCATAGTTATATACACCACCAAACCTAGATGTTCTTTGGCAAGTAACTGGAATAGTATTACCGCTGTTCCAAACTTCTACTACATATCTAGTTTCTGAGAAGTCATTAACAAATATTTCTTCACGTACAACTCCAAATCTAACACAGCAGTCTTTTTCATATAATAAAGAAGTTGATTCGTCATCTCCCCAAACAGAGGAATCTTTAACAGTGTAATCCATTATTTACCTTTTAATTTCTGAACGTCAGGGTCAGCTTTACCAGCTTTACCAGACGATGTTCCAAATACCCTGTCTGCATTCAGCTCTTGACGTGCAGATAATTTCTTCGTGTCTTGATCTACTGTCAATTCTGGGTTTGTAAACGTTAGTGGCTCACCACTTGCATTTGTGGTTATTCCCCTAACGAAGTCGATACTAGTTATAAAACTCCTGGCTCCATCTTCATCTACATTTACTGTGTGACCAACTGACTCTACATGTGCTAATATATTTGATCTACGTTTGTTAGTAATAGAATCAAGGTTTATGTTATTATTTGGTGCTATTACTTCAGAAGGAAAAATTATATTATCTCCAACTTGTATATACTTATCTTGACCAACTATAGTTAAGGTTCCATTAAGCATCTTATGAGTATCAAAGTACCACTCTTTATTGAGATATTTATATGCCGTAGCATTCTCAAAAACAGTTTTAGATGAGTCATCTTTACTAGGTGGTATGTACTTAACATTTAATTGCATGGGCATCAAACCATCTCTACGAATAGATTCTCTATCAAAGAACTGAGTTTGTTCTCTTAAGCTAGCTTGAAGAAACATTTCATTCTTCTCTTGCTTCATGATTTGTCTACCAAAGTTAACCTGTATAAAATTATATCTATCTCTCCAATTTGTTCCGGCACTCATAGATATAACATCTTCTTTTGGTATCTTAACTTGTTTAACAAATCTAAAATCTGATGATAAATTTTGTATAAAAGCTGTAGCATCTGTAGACGCATTATTTTCATCTCCACCAACCTCTGTTCTATACTTAACTACATCTATAAAGTCACGTATTTTAAAAGGCTTTATCCTTTTATATACTGTTAATAATGGCTTACCATCTTCAAATCTAACATCAGTTACTAGCTCATTAATTACACTATTACAGTTGTCCATCATTAATTGCCATACAGTATTAGTTCCAAATAAGCTTCTAGGCTCCAAGAACCCTGTACCATCTGAGTGCTCATCATCGGCATTATCACGTCCACTATAAGTATCTGGTCCAGTTAATATACCACTTCTTAATCTTAGAACTTCAGTCATAGCATTAGTAGGTTTGCCTTTCAGATTAACAAATCCCATGTATTTAGATAATTTATCAGGGAAAGCAAATTGATTCAATGCTTTTGCTAATGTTTTATCTTGATTATCTACACTTAATGCAGAAGCAGCCTGATCTATAATACCCCAGAAAGATAGTATGGCTCTTATAGAATTAGTAGAGTGCCACTTAATCTCTTGTTGTTGATCAGTTGAACCATATGTTTTAACAATATTATCATATAGTAACCTTTGTGCTGCACCAACCGTAGTTTTATCTTTGTTTCTAGCTGTAGGATCCACATATAAGAAAGTATTGAAGATATGTCCCCAATCTTTACCAGTTACCATATACACTGTCTTAAGTGCACCAGTATCTTGATCTACTTCAGTTACTACTCTTACTGACTCAATTTTACCTAACATCTTAAAGTGCGTTTCTCTAACTGTAGGATCGTTATATTTAGTTTCTGCTGGTGAAATAGGAGTTCGACCCATTAATATAACACACCAGCTACCAGGTGTAATTGCTGTTACCCAGTTCTTAGTTGGAGCTAGTGTAAACTCAAATGTTCCTGCAGGTTGACTCTTACTTTTTTTAGTACTAACACTTATTAAAGATACAGTACTAAGTATGATTTGATCTATATTGTTCTCATCTCTATCAATATTCTCACTACCTAATCTATCTGAATAGTTATAAATCATAACCGCTGCTGATGGGTTAATCTGTGTATTTAAGTTCCTAATCATTATTTAGTACCTGCTTTACTTTGACCCGTATTAGTTTGTCCTTTTAAGGTTATACCACCAGTAGTTTGTTTCTTCAAGTCAACTCTTTTTAATACCCTATCAAACTCTGACACTGCTGACTGAAACTGTGCTGTGCCTTTATTAAAAGCATCGCCAGCTTGAACTATAGCAGGTGTTTCATCCATCTCTTTTGCACCACGTTCAACTCTACCTTGAAAAGTTTCCGGGAGTTTTTCTAACATGGTTTGCATTATTGTAACAAGTTGATCCATGCGATCGTCAGTTGTTTGGGCACCCTTACCCATCTTTATATCTTGTACAACTTTTGCTGCTTGTATTTTGTTAGCTTTTTCTAATGCATCTTTTTGTGCGCTAGGTAATGCACCCTCTTTAGCAACCATTCCCGCAGTTGCTACTGCTCTAAAATCAGCACCACCAGTATGTAGACTATATAGTGCTCTAAATTTATCAGGAACATCTTCCGGCCTCTCATTTTGAATAGCACCAAAAAACTGTTTACGCTCTTTGCCTGTCATCATTATGTGACCGTCAACTTTATAGAAACTAGATTCTAAATCAGCTTTGGCAAAGTCTTTAAATCCCTGTTTTCCAATCTGATCATATATACTACCTAAACCAAATGCATCAGCCTCTTTTCTTCCACCACTTATAACGCTCTGCATTTGAGCTTGAGTCATCGATGCAATTCTCATTTGATATGTTGTATCAATGCCTGGTGCAATTTCTCTAATTCTCCTAGTTTCATGAACTGTACCAATATCCATAGTTATATCTTGAGAGAATTTTTTCTGAGACTCCATGGCAAATTGTGCTGCTGCAGTTGCTATATTTTCATCTACACCTATACCTCTTAATCTCTGTATACCAACGCCTAATAAATTACCAACTGCACCCGCACCACTAACACCAGACTTGGCTAAATCACCAGCCATCTTAGTTGTTGCCACAACCATTTGTTGAATATTCTTAGCATTATCCATACCAGCAGAAACTGCGTTTTTCATTATAGTTTCAAGATCAAATGTGCCAGCACCAACATTCGATAATTGACCCTGCATACCCATGAATTGTTCAGCTGACATTAACCTAGACTGTTCAGTTCTTCCAGCCATTTGAATCATTGCTGGTAAATCTTGTGTTACGCCTATTTGTCTAACACCCTGTTGCATTAGTTGTGCTGACTTGGCAGGAGATATTCCTAAGTCAGCTATGGCTTGTAGACTCATATTATCGGTCATCGTTCGCTGTACACTAGCTGCACCAGTACCCAATCCCATAGTTGCTTTAGATTGTGCCATAGTGTTATCATAAAATGCTTGCAGGCTTTGTGAAGGAATATTTAGCATTGTAGTTGCAAAATCATCTGCAGCTAGCGCACCTTCAAATGCTCTAGCAGTTTGAGGAATTCCTCTTGCGAGTTGTACACCTCTTCTTGCCATATCTGCTGCAGCTACAGCACCTTCAGCACCTACACCCTTAACACCTTTTAATAAACCTTTACCAAATCTAGCAAATTTACCACCTTTTACAGCGCCACCACCGCCACCAAAGTTGTCTATCATATTACCGATGCTTGTTTCAGCACCACCAGTTATAGTTAAAGCAGCCCTTGCCATTTCGCGTCTTCGCATCTTATCTGAGAAATCAGCAACAAATTCTTGGCCTGCAGTTTCTCTTAATAGAGCTCCCATGTCACCGCCGATAGCGGCATTTCTTCTTCCGAACTGTTCAACTGCTCGGTTGCCCATAGCACCTTTTAATCTCATCTCAGATATTTGATCTTCAATATCTACTGCAAATCCAATATTAGCGGCACGGTTGAATCCTACCAAACCTCCGGCTATAGCTTGTCCTCTACCTCCACCACCTGCTCTACCGGTTTCCATAACTATATTTGTTTGCAGTGCTAGATCTTTTTTTACACCCTGCAGTTCTTTAGATATGTTTTTATATTCTTCGGTTAAATTACCATTTTGATCAGTTGCATTCTTTAAAGAATCAACCCATGCTTTTTCAGCATCTTTAACTTTAGATGTTAAATCGGTTAACTTAGAAAGTTCGCTTTCAAAAGATCCAAATTTTCCACCTGCAACATCTTGTCTAAGAGTCTCTCTACCTGCTAGACCCTCTGCACGACCAATAAGGTCTTGAGTTGAATACTGACGTTTCTCAGTAGTCATTCCCTCTTTACCTTGGATCTTTTGTAGTCTCTTATCTAGTGCAACACCTTCTTCTAATGATCGTATCTCATTAGCTTTATCAGCCATTTCCTGAGTAAAATCACTATAACCAAGACCTCTAGTTTGACCAGCTAATTCACCACCTAATCTAGATATTGTTCCTTGTCTGCCTTGTATTCTCTGTTCTAATACTTCAGAAGGAACTTCTAAAAGTCCTCTATCTGCTTGAACTTGAGAAAAGTATCTTTGACTACCAGCCATAGTAGTAGTTCTTGCATTTACATTATCATATTTTGTATATGTAGATATTTCATTAGCTGCACCAGCATTAACTCTTTGAGCATGTCGCGTTTCAAATGAAGATAATCTTTCTTCTGATTGAGTGGCTCTTTGTGCTTGAGATTCTAGTCTAGAATATGCTCTTAGCTTCTCAGCTTGATCTGTTGTAGCTTGATATTCTTGGGATCTTTGTTGGTACCGTGATTCTTCAAACTTGATTCTATCTTCAAGCTCTTGCTGCCTTACGGTATACTCAGGCAATTCAGTTGCTCGTCTAGCTTGAATGCGTGCTAACTTATCATCACCATTCATTGGCTTATTTGAGCTATTTACAGGTCTGTCATCATCAGCCATCTAGGTCCTACTTTTGGAAATCTATATCTACGTCTTCGCCGAAATCATCACCATGTTCTTTCTTGAGTTTTTTGAGCATCCACTGTTCATCAGCCTTTTCTTGTTCTTTTTTGGCCAGTTCTTCAGCTTCCTTCTCTTTTCTTTCTTCTTCCTCAATCCAGTCTAAGGTTTCTTCTTCGTGCTCCATCTCTATTTTATCAGTAATTAGCTCAACATTCTCTTCTGTAGCTAGAGCACGCTGTTCTCTGTCATGATACTCATAAAATAGCTCATAAATAGTATATTCCTGCAATAGAGGATCTTTTAGTGGTCGATTATAGGTTTTTGACCACCAGCTTTTTAGGTGGGCTTCTACTTCCGATTCTTTTTCGAAGTTTCTAGCGTTATGTTCCGCAATGATTTTTACGGCGTCGAAGGCGGAGAACTCTTTGAGATCTCCTCCAATTAGTTTCCCTCGGCGATTTCCTTCTCTGCAACTTCTTTCTCTACAACTTCTTTCTTAAGACTCTTGATCCACTCAGTTTCAGCCCCTATACACTTTCCATATAGTTCAAAGAATACTTCTTCGTCTAGGATGTCAAGTGATAATATAGCTTGCTTAAACCAATCTGGAGCAACAATCAACCTAACTCTTAAGTTAGCAACAACAGTACCAATGGCACTCAAATTACCAGTAGGGTTAGAAAGATCGACTGTGAGTTGTGATTTCTCAATTTCTAAGATTCTTTTATCTCCAACAGTTAGTAAACATTTACATGTGAAGTCACCTTCATAACTTCTACCAGTAAGTTCACCTTCATGCTTAAAGTAAAAAGAACTTTCATTCTTAGGTAAATCCATAAATTCTCCTTATACGTATACGTATTTAGATTATACTCGGTTTTACTTAAAATAGATCGCCAAGAACATCAGATACTTTATCTACTAATTTTTCACCAGGACGTGTGCCGAAGGTATCAACCGTATCACCAACACCAGCTGGTACTTGTGGAGCTCTTTCATCAACAAATCCGATAGCTTTAAACTCCAAAGTCATCTCAGCTAAATTATCACTTCTGATATTCTCAGTTCTGCTAGTGATCATTGCTCTTCTAGTTTGAAATATTAGGTTATCAGTTTGTGAGTCTCTAACTTCTATATCTACATATCTCTGATGTAGAAAAGCTAGTATATCAGGTTGAAGTCCCAGAGTACCTGGACCAGAGCCAGGAATTCTAAAACCAGAGATGCTTCCGTTAACCATGATTCTGCTGGGCGCTAATTCATAAGGAAGATAATCATCTATAGTATCTATTTCAGTTGCTTCAGTAGTTATTTTCCAAGAGATACCAAAAGCAAAACCAACTATCTTACCATTCATTCGTAAAACGCAGCGAGCACCACTTAAGTACTTAGCCATTGGTTTAAGTGAGAAGATCCCTTCTACATTACTTAGAGCGTTTTGACCGACCCGTTCAATGATCGATGGATTATTATCAATTTTATTTTGAGCCATATCTTACCTTATGCGAATTGTTGACCTAGACCAGAGAAGTCAGCTTTAAAACTATCTTCGTCTACGTAAAGTGCAGTAAAAGCAAAAGTTTGTGAAGCAGCTGAATTAGTAGATAGATTAAAATCAGCTCTAGTAATTCTTATATCTCTTATATTTGCTACAGATCTTTGTCCGCCGCTAAACTTCTGATATACTTCCATATTAAAAGTTGTTGCTTTATGCATTTTTGATGGATCTAAGTTTTCGTAAGCTCTACCGTCTCCACCCTTTTTAATGTCAAGACCGGCAGCAAACTTACCTAATGTACTATCAGGTCCCCAACCACCAATGCCGTTACCCCTTTCATTTGTTCCACTGGGAGAAGTTCCGCCAACATCATTTTTGATGTCCGCGACATACCTAACAACTGTAAAAGAACCAGTTACTAAGTAACTTAAAGGTTCCACTGAACTAGGTTCATACATACCTAATACTCTGGGAGTTGCATGGTTGATCTGTATAGAATATGATAAGTTAGAACAATAAGCTAATGTCTGACTGTTGACAACAATTTTAGCGTTTGCGCCCGTTAAAAAGAAGGGCTTCATTCCAGCCATCTAGACTCCTATAAGGAGCCCAGCCGAAGCTGGGCTAATTAAATTACGGTTGAAGATCGTCGTCACCTGAGTTTCCAACTTCCACGTCAGAATCGTTATCCATAAGGATAGCGTTAAAGGCAAATTGTTCAACTAAGATTCCTCTTTTGTTAATAGCTCCACCTTTTCTAGTGAATCTACAGTCTCTTAGTTTTCCAGTTGACTCTGTCCCTGCTCCACCAGATATCTTTTGAAAGATTTCTAGATCAAAAGTTTCAGATGCGATCATACGAGCTGGATCAAATCCATCACCTGCAACTCCACCAGAGCCTGGTGCGTTAATCATCTGCTCTACAGAGTTACCATTTGCAGCTGCTCCATTCATAGCTGAAGCTTCTTTTGTATATCTGATAATACTTAGAGTACCATCTACAAAATAAGCAACAGGTTCATTGGAAACAACTTCATAACGACCCATAGTTTCGATAGGGATAGTAGTGATTGTCGTGTTATATGACACGTCTTGCGCATAAGCCATGGTCAAGTTTCCCATCTTGATCTTGGCGGTGGCGCCGGTAATAAATGAAGGCGTTTTACCTGCCATTTTGTTCTCCTTGCGGTTCGGTTCCGCATACCTTGAGTTTGTTTAGAGCACTTATGTGATCCAATTTATATAATATCACTATTTTGGTTAAACAAAAAGAAGTAAAAAGCCATGCATATAGCATGGCTTATTTACGTATATAATGTGAAATTTATGTTATTTCTCTTCTTTTTCTGAGACTTTGATGGTTCTTCCCTTATCACCTTCAACGCCTTTACCACCGACTTCTTTGAACTTGTCATCTCCGTCGTATACTTCCTTTACAGGAACATCGTATTTGCCATCTGGTTTAGCATCTATGATAATATCGGCCTTACCCATATACCACTGACCATTCTTGGCAAATTTGACCATCTTTTGATCACCGTATGCCATGTTGACATTTTTTTTAACTTTACTTTTGGCAGAGTCTTTACTTTTGGCTTCGCCATGCTTGTCTTCATTATGTCGATCCATTGTATCTTCAATGGCTTCTTTTTCTTCTTTCTTTTCTTTCTTGTGTTTGCCTTCGTGCTCTTTCCAATACTTCATGTCATAATCTTTATGTTCTGACAAATCTTTATCGTCTTTTCCAAACATTCCACCGACAGCCGATGTAATACCTTGTTGAGGAGTAGATCCTGAACCTTGGATACCGGCGGTAATCATTGCACCAAGATCACCCTTAATGAGCTCTTCTCTAGTTTTCTTGAGTTGCTCTATCTTTTCATCTAGTTCTTTTAAATATTTGTTCATTGTTTATTCCTTATTCAAAAAGGTCAGACCGAAATCTGACCCTTTTATTATACTCAATTAAGCTTCTGATTGAACTCTTGTAATTGTGATATCGTTCAAGATGAAATCGATACCTTCGACAAGCACTACAATTGCATTGATAGTGATGATGTTTCCGTTGATGGCTACATCAAGTTGTTTGTAACCGTTAGGAGCTTCATCTGTTGCTACTGTAATACCTTGAGCTAGGAATGTTGCTAGGATAGAAGAAGCAACTGATTTAACTTCACTTGCTAAAATATTGTTCTTCTGGCCAATGAAGATATTCTCCAATTGGTTTCTGAAGTCAAATGCAAGGATGTCAGCGGCATACACAACGTTTGCACGATTTCTTACCCAGTTTGAATCTCTTTGATATGTTGTATTATCAACAACACATCTAATTCCACCAGACTGAGGAGCTTCAAAGAAAGTGATACCACTTTGAATAGCTTGATCTGTTTCAGTAGATGGGTTAAAATCATTTATAATATCTTCTTCAGCAGTAGACATTGATTGTTCAGTGTGTCTAATACCAACAACATTGAAGAACTTAAAAGTTAGTGGTGTACCAACTGGAGAACCACCTCTGGCACCCGCTAAACCAGCAGCTTGAGCCCAAGGTTGAAACCACTTAATAGTTCCTAAAGAATCAATATTTCTAACATCTTGAATAGCTAACTGTAATCTTTGGTCAGCTAAAAGTGATGATCTATCTCTTGAAAGATCAAAACTATTTTTATAAGACAAGTAACCTTGTCTTTCACTTCTATTTTTAGTAGTACTCATTAAATTAATGTGAGTTTTCACAGCTTGATGAATACCTAATATAGTATATGTAGATCCAACATCAGTTAGATTATCAACTACATCGCCTGAAGTTGTATCTGTAGCGATGATAGCATCTCTAGAGAATAGAGGAAGTACCGAGTTTACTCTAACTTCTTCAAATGCAGTAAGTGCAGTTGTAATATCAGCAGTTCCAGTAGCACCAAGAGCACCACCAGCAAGAGGAGTTTCAACTAATGCATCCATAAGTCCTTTCTCAGGTTGAGACGTGATTTCTGTAATACCTGATTGAGAAAAGAGATCAGCAACTTCAGAAGCATCTTTCTTAATTCTTGCAGGTAAAGTCGCAGAAGCATCACCAGTTTTAGCTCCAATACTTGTTTCATCAAGTACTTCTGGAGACAGTGAATTATATAGAGTACTTGTTAAAACTATTGTCCAATCAAGACTTAAGTTCATGGCATCTACTAATTGGATTAAAGTTGCATAGGCTGCTTTATCAAAAGTGAAGGTAGATGTAGTGCTTGATAAAATAACTTGAGTTGAACTAACAGTAATATCAGCATCAGCATCACCACCGTCATATCCACCCTCAAGAACTATATTACCACCAACAGTATCTTGCTCTTCAATAAGGTCTCTAGTTTGTTTAAGTGTAATAGTCATGGCGGACTCAACGCCCGAAAAGAAAGAACCAGTTGCAACGTTCATTTCACCTAAAGGAGCATTCGTAGAATCTTGTATTTCAAGTGTTTTACCGAAACCATTTTGGTTAGCAGTAGCATCGGCATCTATAAGCATATCTAACTCAGAAACACCGTCTGCACCAGCGCCACTAAATGTTACGCCAGCAATTGCCCATGTACCAACATCAGCAACAAAAGCTGCATTATTGGCATAAGCACCAGCAACAGCTTGAGTTCCAATTTCAACACCGTTTACGTGAACGGTAAAAGCAGAAGCAGCAGTAACTGCAGTTTCATCAAAACCTGAACTTGAACCAGTTAATGGTGCAACTTCAACAGTTTCAGTAGCTGTATAAGTAATGGTGTTACCACCGATACCATATTCTAGTGATTCTACTGTTCCATATGTAGTATCTAAATCTAAAGTAGCTTTAGTTGATGCATTTGTTTTATAAATGTATACAGCTTGAGCTCCACTTGGAATTGCTCCATCAGAAGCAGGTGAGAATAGAAAGTTTAGAGAATCAACAATGTTCCCTGTTCCATATTTTTCTCTTGCTTCAGCGAGTTGAGTCGCTGTAAATAAGTTCTTTGATATATCGGCTTCAGCACTACCAGGTCTACCTCTGGTTGACTCACCGAATACCGCAATCAATCCAGTCGGGCCTAGTGGAAAACCACCTGTAAGATCTATATTGATCCTAGAATAGGCACCGGGCTTGAATATTGTTGCCCCGTTAAATGATACATTAATTGCCATGTTTAGTCTCCTAAATACTATTCGTTACGTTACTATAATTATTATAACACGCTGTTTTACTTAAAATTAAAGCTCAATACCATAAAGTTTCAATGCTTTATCATACTCTGCCATCGTAGCTTCTTTACCTAATCCTCGTGACCTAAAATCAGCTGCTAGGATTTCTTTAACATGCTGCTTAGGAATCTTGGTACTTCTTTGGTGGTGCCATGAATCAAAAGAGGTTTTCTTCTCCAATTCGATTGGGACAACACACGCTTCCCTCTTTTCTGACTCCATAGCCTTGATCTTGTCTTTCAAATCAGCTTCTGATTTCTTTTTCTTTCCCATTATTTTCTCCTTTCTAAATTAATAGATCCTTCATCGTTGTCTAACGTTTCTTCGTATATATCGGTTATCTCATTACCGTTAGCAGTGTCGGCATCTAGATCTATCTCTATAGTTGGCTCGATATATTCACCATCTTCAATATAATTTTGAACCGTACATCTAAATCTGATCCACCTGGACCAAACGTTATCTGCCATATATTTACTTTCTTTGGTGTAGTCAGATGCCCTAAAAGTAAATAACTGCAATCCTAACCTTCTACCTAAAGCTTTCTCTTTATAAAATATATAAGTCAACATGTAGTAAAGCCACAATACATGATCCTTAGACCTATCTGCATGGATACCAATATCTAAAGATACAGTGGTTACACCAATAAGTATATCTTTATCTTCACCCATACCAAAAAAATCACCAATAGCTGCTTTACTCTCATCTTCACTTTCATCTGCTAGGTGAACTGTATATGCAGGAGTTCTTGTTCCATCAAAACTCCATGCTTGCAGTACTGGAGTCTTTGTGTCAGTAAACCAGTTAAAAATACTATCTACGTGAGATTGTCCGTACGAAGCTTTCATCTCATCAGATAGATATTGAGAAAAAATACAATCAAACGCTTTTCTATCACTTCTTAAATTTTTAAGACCAGTTTGAATCATTCTTTGTAAGGCGACCTCTGGTATTATAAAGGCCATGAATCCCCCTTACTTCTATTCTCTGATCTAGTTAGTATTTGTAAGTTGTCTGGATGATGCAATCCACCTTTAACTAATGGTTTAATATGATCTACTTCATACGGAACACCTGTTACTACAGTTAAATCTCTACTCTCTTTATATATATCTTCCATTAATTTCTTTTCTTCTTTAGTTAATCTAGGGGTCAGTTCTAATTTTCTAGCCCTACGATCAGCACAATATCTCATGGTTTTATCTCTATTTTTACCTAACCAACTTTTTCTATATGTCGCTATTTCTTCTATATTTTTTCTATTATATACTTTACACCTACTATCTATATATTCTTTGTTTTTCTTGTAGAATAAAGATGTACGTATCTTTTCACATCCTTTACACGATGATTTAACTCCGAATTTACCACCTTTCTTTTTGTGAAAGTTGCTTAATTCTTGTTGAATATTACACTTTTTACAAATTTTCAAACTAATCCTCGTGTTTTCTTATGATATCTAATATTGCTCTATCAATGTTATCATGCATATCTATATTTATGTTCCTCAACGAATCACTTAAATCCATAGTTCTTCCAGGTAATACCCACTGGGTGTTTGGGTCTTGCTTACTGGAAGCTGTCCTAAAAGATGTAACCGGTTCGTTACTTCTCTCTCTTTTTGTGGGTGCTTTTCTTCTAGATGAACTTAAACTCATCATAGCTGAAAAAGTATCTCCACCTTTTAAAGCATCCGGGGAAAGAGATCTGTGTATATCTTTTTCAGCGTCTCTTTCTTCTTTAGCTTTAAATCTAGCTTCATTAATCTGTTGTAAGGCAGCTTCCGTAGTTACGGCAACTTTACGCTGTGTATTACCACTTTTCTGCTTCATGGGTATTACCTTATATAAGGACCCATCTTTTGCTACTTTAGCACTTTGTAATAACTTAGGTAGCATAGGGAATGGTGGTTCCGAGAAATCTGTTTTACCAGATTCCGTTACAATATCAAAACTAGGTCCACTTCTTACTGCCCTAAGTTCATCTATAAAATCAGTAGATTGCATACTTCCACCGGCATTAACTGCCTCACTCATAGCATCAGCTAATATATCAGAAGTTGTGGTGCTTATCTCTCTAGATGCGTCATCACATATAGAATCTACAGCGCTCTCTGATAAGTTTTTAAAGCGAAGTTTTTGGCGTAGTCTATCTAGCTCTGTATTAGCATCTAACATTACTTTCTCTTACTTATGATCTTAGCTTTCATATCATTAAGGAAATTAGACTTTTCCATATCAGTCCAATCCCTTTCAAATGTTATAACAACTTTACCATTACTACCTACTTCAATTTTTGGTTTTGGTAAGTACATATAATGATCATCATATACTCTTGCGCTACTAACAGGTCTAGTTTGATATGCTTCGACTGTAGTAGGTTTATCATGTAGTTCATCTACTTTACATTGTAGTTCTCTTAATTTACTTTCTAACATTTCAACTTCTGAACCAGCATCTGTAACTAGTTGATTGTGCTTATCAGCTACACAATGAATTGCTTCTTCTAATTTATCAAACAACCCCATGATCTTATGTTCAACCTGTTGAAGATCAACTGCAACACCGTTTCTAATCTCACCTCTAATATTTTCCATCTCAGAGTAGATGTTTGCTAGGTTGTGTTTCTTATATTTATCTGATAAATGTTCTAATCCGCCGTGAATGCTGTCATCAGACAAGTTGCTTTCGTCCAAAATGTCGAAAATATGCTCGTCTTCATCCGAATACCACTCAAATACCGACATAACATCGGCACATAACTGGGGGAGAGACTTATTAGTAAACTGATGAATAACTTTGAGGCCGTCATTGATTCGCCCAGAGTATACATCGTTAATATGCTTTCTAATAGATAATGTGCAAGTATCAATTTTAACATCTCTAAAATCCTCGTCACCCATGTCTGATGTGACTTTACTAAGGAACCTGAAACAACCATTTCCAACTAATCTTAATGCTTCACCATGGCTGACATCAAAAACTGTTGGTGTGTTCCAATCTCCACCGCGAATAACGTTCTTTTTTAATCTTTCTAATATTACCAAGTCTTTTAACTTAGTAGATTTCTTAAGTGAAGAATGAGCATATCGCTCTAATCCTGCCCTTGAACAATCTCTCAAATTCCAATCTAATAAAGATCCAAGTTCAACAAACTTTAAATCTGATAACTCATCTGAATCTTTAACTTTGCCACTAAACGATTCAACTACAAAAGTTTTAGAGTCATTACCGTTCATCTTAAAATGACCAATCTCTCGCATGTCACCAGCAACTATATTAGCTTCTTCTCTTAGTTCTCTATGTGCAGCCTCTGCAAAGTCTTCACCTGGATCAACATGACCACCTGGTGTTTCCCACTTGCCACTCTTGCCTTTTCCAACTAAGACTTTACCGTCTTTATCAGTAACTATTACTCCAGCACCTCTGCCAGAATAATATTGTTCGAAAGACTTTTTCATATCTTTCTTTTTCTTCTTATTCTTATGCTTATTCCAATCTCCACCGCGATTTTCACCAGATTGTTCAGGTGCGCTTTTACCGGGACTGGAATATTTGCTAGCTATAGATTTAGGTGGTGTACCACGTGGATGGTCTATACCTTTTCCATGTAGTATCGCTTGCATAAATCTGAATTGTTTCTTACTTACTGCTTTTGGGATAATTCGCCTCCGGTTAATTTGTCACTTTTACGAAGATTGTCTTTAGCCCACAATGGCTGTAAATTATCTAACGACCAGCATCTTTTAAACTCACTATCTTCAATAGAAGAGTAATTAAACTTACTTTCTGGATAGATGTGATCTATATGCCACTCACCAATGTTATCCCAAGTCATTCCATCTACAAATCTAGATTCTAGGTGTTCTTTTAGTTTACCCACAGAATAACCTGTTATTTCAAATATATGTTTCCAATTTTTGGATAGATTTCTCCCACTTAATGCATGTCTCATTCTTCTAGACATTCTGTCTCTTAATTTTTTTTTAAGTGGATTATTAAAGTATTCACCACGATTAACCGCTGGCTTACCAGTCTTAATGCCTTTCAGTGGAGAAGGTTTGCCAGTTTTATTAATAATACTTGAACAAGACTTACAGTTCTTACCTAAACGAGCCTTGGGCACATATCCCCTATCTTTTTCACATGTTAGGCAATTGTCTGCATAGCAAATTCGTCCTTTTATAGACTTAGACTCCATTCATATTCTCCAACATATTATTATTACTCATAATTATTATATCTCACCACAACCCTTAGGTCTGCTCATTATCTGGTTTGAACAAAAAGTCGCGTTTGACTAAGACCTGCTGAGGCAAACGCCTAGCAATCTTCTGGCCATTGACCACTTGTTGTGTTGCCCTAATTTCATGTAGCGTCTGAAGTACATTATACACGGGATTAGCGGAATAGGTTATTGAGAGTACTTCTCCCAATTCTTCTATATCATCGAAACTAGGTTCTTTACCTGCTATCCATGATATATTTCCACCAACTATATTAAAGTCAACACCCTCAATGTGTTTCTTAAGGGCACCATCAGTTACTGACGTCAGATCACATACGCTAATTATTGGGTACTTAGTACCAGTACTACCAGATCCATCATACTCTTTAAGGTCAGATAATCGAATTTGAAAGTCAGGACACTCTAATTGATCAAAGACATTAAAGTCCGCTTGAGTTCCATCTGGATATTGTGTGGGGAAAGTAATTACAGCTGTACCTATTTCCCACACTCCTTGAACTTCAAACATCTTTTCTAACTGATTATTGGTGAAAGTACCAAATATCTCCGTCTCTTTGACAAATAATATCTGACTACCATCACAGAAAGGACACTCTGGCTGATGGTTGTTATCAACCAAGCTCTTCATGTTTGGACATGGAGCAGCAATCTTGTGGAGGAATCTAATCCCTCTGTTTTCAGCTAGTTGGTCCCACGCTTCACCCCTTATACTTACATCAGGTATAAAGGTTGGCATGGGTGATGGAAAGGTTTGAGATGTGTTTGTATACTCTTTATCTGGCTTATCTAATGATGACATAATAACTCCTTTAATCATTTTACCATATTAGGGGGCTTTTTAATTTTAAAAATTGTATAATATAAATATGGAATTGAACGATATATACGAAAAGATAGTAGAATTAGGTGGAGACTGCTTCCAAAGTGAAAATAGGCCGCCATGTGAGAATTGTCCTTTCCAAAAAGACTGCTTACAGCAGATGATAGCTTTAGCGAAGCATATACCTAAAGAAGCTAGATTAAGGTGGGCTTTAGATAAGCTAGTAGAGGAGTACTTACTAAATGATAATGACAGTGAAAAGTAATTTTATAAGAGAACACGCAAGTAAGGAAGCATTACAAACGATTGAGATTGAGATGTATATATTTATTTGTTTGTTGTTAAAAAAAGAGTTAGATAAAATTAGTCAGAAAGACCGAACTTCATCCTAATTATCTTCTCTTCCCTGGGAGATAACTTCTTCAATGAATTCTTTATTTTATCAGACACGTCAATGTCGTCTATAATATTGATGTAGCGATCTGAACTAGCATCTTCTATAATATCAATCAAGCGAGACTCTTCATTCTCACCTATCTTAATGTCTAATGATATTGGTATCTTTGCTGCTTGTAAAACTTCTTTTAATTTGTTGGTATGGATATCCATTCTTCTGGCTAGTTCATTTAAAGTAGGCTCTCTTCCGTTTTCTTGTATAAAACTCTTTATATTACTAAAGACTTTATTAACCGTTTCAACCATGTGCACGGGTAACCTAATAGTTCTTCCTGTATCTGCTATTGCTCTTGTAATACCTTGCCTAATCCACCACGTTGCGTATGTACTAAACTTATAACCTCGCTTATATTCAAACTTATCAGCAGCTTTCATTAAACCTAAGTTACCTTCTTGTATCAGATCTAAGAACTCTAATCCAGAGTTAATATACTTCTTAGCTACAGAAACTACTAATCTTAAGTTAGCATTAATTAATTTAGTTTTAGCTTCCGCATCTCCCTCATATACTAACTTTGCCAATCTAGTTTCTTCTTCTCTAGATAACAGGGGTATTGCACCCATTTGTTCTAAGTATGTTTTGACTAGATTACCGCTCATACCACAATTATACCTACCTCTTATTAATATAACGTATAATATCTATAGTTATAAGTGATGAGAAATACCGCGAAGCGGTAAGGGGCCCCTGGGTTTGTGAGTAAAGATGTTAGAGTCAACCAAGAGTGATAGCGATAAAATAGGTTATACGAATGCAATAGAAGATATTCACAATAACTTTAAAATACATGGTAAACTACTTCTTTTATTATGGAAGCTAGACGTGATACCTAAAGAGTGGTATTACATACTACAAAAAGACTTTGAGCAAAATACTTGGACTAAAATTAGAGACGGAGAATAATAATGGCAATTAGTATAAACTTTGGTATTAACAAAGAACAACGCATAACAAATAACTTCTTAAGGTTCCTTAGAGACTTAAAAGTCATTAACAACGAACAATTCTTAGAATCTCATCAGGGTGGCGTAGATATTTTTAAACCTGGCGCTTACGGTGCTGTTCAAGTTGATGACGTTAAAATGAATGGTAATATAATTAATGTTGAAATGACAGTGCAATTAGCCACCTCAATCGACTTTGTTACCCCCACCATTACTATTGGAGAATAATATGAACTATCAACAAGAACTACTTGACATGCTTAGCAAACTAGACTTAAATCCATATGTTCCTAAGTCTTACAACCAAATACTTGATCACATGATTAATGATTTTAAGAAAAGAACTCCCATTATGGACTTGCAACCTGGTTCTGTTATGCATACACTACTAGAAACTATAGCTATACAAATAGAGAAAAAATAATGGCAATAAGTAAACTTTTTTTTGGGTCAGCGATACACATACCTGGTATAGATCCAATACAAACACCCGAACAACAACTACGGACTAAAATACATAAACACATTACGCTTAACTCAAATAATCCCGATTTAAAGTGGGACGACACTGGGATAGATAAAGAACTACATATAGACTTACTACACGTGATACACAAACTGGATTTAATGGGGTGGCAACAATGACCCTATATGAATGGTGCCGAGTGCTTATCAACCTAGGACAACTGCTGGCCATGGTCATAATCCCATTCATAGTATTAAAGAAGAAAGTTAAACTAACTTATGCAGACGATGATGAAGAAGACGAGAAATGATAATCAGCCCCAGTGCAAGACACTTCCTAGATTTCTTTAGCACACTACAAAAGTTAGGGTTGACTAATAAAGAAGAACAATTCAGCATATTCTATGTATGGATGAATAAAGTGGAGCAGTATGCAGAAACTCATAAGCCTTGACCAGTACCAATCGATATACCAACTGTTCAACACCTTAATAACAATAGGCTTACTAGAACCGTACAACGTCACGATGACCTGGGAAAAGAAATCGGGGACAAGAAGTACGATCATGGCACTGGGAGACTTCGAATTAACCAACCCAGAAGAAGTATACGCATTCATCATAACATTCTTTGATAAAGACGGGTTTAAAGAGATCAGTAAAACTAGATTATGTATACGACAAGAGGACAGGCATGGAATACGATGAATACCTGAGAGATGAGTACGAGCACTTGAACGAACTGTTCGCTGTACTGAGAAAACTACACCTCGTGGACGTTGCTATGATCGTTCAGACCACCGACGATGAGCGCATAGAAAAGGGTTGCAAGTGTGGACGATGCTATGACGACGACGTTCACTACCTGGAAGTATACATAGTGACCAAGGACGAGGAGTACTATGATGAACGAGACGATGAAGAACAGGAGGATGAATGATATACGGCGAACAAGAATTGGCTGGAATGATAGCTACCTTACGTAGACTTGGTTTGTTTGGAGATGGTGAACCTACAGCAACTGAATTTATTCACTTCACCTTAACACACGATACGATTCAACAATGATAGTTGAATTAATGTATATGATATGGAAGTTAGGTTTAGATAACGACGAAAAACATGATCTAATGGAATACGAGATGCAACTGGTTCTATTGAAGCAACTAGAGGATATGTACGAAGATGAATAATATATTGATAGAGATGATAGAGAAAGAGATCATAAGATGGGAAGAGAACTTATTGTTTGCATGCGGAGACAAACGGGTTAAGATGTGTTGTCGTGTTATAAAAGACATGGAAGATATGCTGGCTGAAGAGATATTACTAGGGGACGAAGAATGATGACTGATACGATGGGTTTGATGTGGATGCTGTGGTTGCTTAACTTAGGATTGGGAGATGGGACTCTTGTGCGAGAGGTTAGACTGTATGAGAAGCGCATGGAGTTGTATAACGACGGTGGTTGTCAAGTAGAGTGGGAAGATCTATGATAGCTGGTCATGAAGAGCTGAATGGCTTTAGAATTATATTGAACAAGTTAGACTTGGGAAATAGGTCTACCCCTAGTTGGGAAGAAGTTACTAACTTCGTAATGGTACACGGTGAGTTTGCGTGGAGCAATAATAATGCTATGGACGAATTGGACGAGGAGTTGATGGATATAACCGAAGAAGAGCTGCGGATAATGAATTCATATAATCCTGGTTATGAAAGGTGGTATGGTAATAAGTTAGACGATATTATATTGGGGGACGAAGAGTGAAGGAGTTAGATGAGTAATTTAACAACAGAACAAGTAAAGTTTATGTTAACTATGATGAGGATAGGAGTATTCTATTGGAAGATTAAGAGTACCACAGGGTTAAAGATATGGGATATTGAGATGTGTGAACGTTATGATTATAATGATCTTAAGCATAGGATGTATTGGTTAGATGATAGTATGTTGGATGATTTGAGAGAGAAAGGGAAATGGTATGTATGAGTAAAGAAGAGTTGGAGTCATTAGTGAAAGGTAATTGTAGAGCATACCCACGTTTTAGTAATTTATTGAAGAGCGCGAAGAGACGCAGAGTCGAATTAAAGATAGATCAGGGTGATTGGCAAGAGTTTATGAATAGTGCTGAATATAAGTGTACTTATTGTAATAGTGATGTTAGTAATGAGACAGGTGGTGGATTAGATAGGATAAACAATGAGGTTGGATATATAAGAGATAACTTGAAGGTATGCTGTAAGATTTGTAATAGTATGAAGAGTTCTTTAAGTGAAGATGAGTTTAAAGCTCATATAGTGAAAATTAGCAAAAATATATAAAAATAAAAAGAGAAAACACACTTTAAGTTTGTATATAGGGGATAGGAGGCTAGCGGGCCTCCTTTTTTGTATGAGGTGTCCCCACAGAGTTCGCGGGGTGCCTGTACCAACAGACTCGAAGTAAGGTTAACAGCATCGGAGGTCAGCGGGTCCTTTTTAAACAGACTGGACATGACTTTAACAAACACATTGGAGTTAACATGAACGAACAGGACTTTAATGAATTTATTCGTAACCGATACGATTCAACAATGGTCAATGCTTTTGGACAACTGACCATGACTGATGATGAGCGATTACGAGTAGTCAATGAAATTAAGCAATGGGATTAGGTTGATGATTGGGGAGGGATGGATAATTCCCCTCCCTAATTGAACAGATAGGATATGAACTAAGACAATAACGGAGGATGTATGAGTAGACGCTCACTACAGAGAATGAGGGAGATATTGGATGAGGCTACAACTAGACTGGAGAAGAGAATTAAAGACGGTGATAGTAAAGTTCTTATTGAAGCTGACAAGGGTATAATCGCGGATTGCCAAAGGCTGATATCCACGGGTGAACCATCATTTACCCACAACCTACCGAAGGGATGGGTGATAGCGATGATAGGACGAGAGGGAGAGAAGAGGCTTAAGATACCTACATGGGAGAATCCTATGGCAGAGGAATACGAGGATGAGGAAGAGACACCAACAGATCAGAAGGTATGTACATGTGGTGCTAAGTATACATCCAACCCCAACTACCACATGCCAAACGTATGTGATTTAGCATAGTGAATAGGACGGTGTGCTTGGCTCCCAGCTGAGTGACACTGCTACGCCTACAACAGACTTCCCTCATAACAGACTCGATAGATAGTTAACGAGTTAATAAGGTCTGATAGATTATGACAGACACGATATTAACTTAGACATAAACAACGGAGGATTGCTTATGAAAACGCAAAAAGATGCAGTGTGTGCACTGCTGATCTCAGCCTTAACAGCTAGAGACATTGAGTACACGATTAACGGTAAGGTCTGTATTAAGGATGTACTGACACCTGAGGACAAGAAGTCTGTAAGAGAACAGTTGTGTGAAGGATTCGAAGCAGGAGAGATTGCCATGACGGAAACCGCAAGGGAGAAGTATATTGGTAACCCCGTAAAGCTAAATCAATATGTTAACGGATTAGTTAACAATTGGATTAGGAAGAATCCAGAGTTTAACAACGGAGTTGCATACAAAGCCAAGAATCCAGGGAGTAGAGCTGGACAAGGTGATGACTCTATCAAGGCTATGCGAGCATTACTTAAGACTGTCGACGACGAAGCTGTCAAGACAGACATCCTTAAGTCAATCGATGCTAGACTTCAAGAGATTGCACCTCACAAGGTAGTGACGATAAACAAGGATGCTTTACCGGAACACCTACAGCATTTAGCATAGAGTATTAATTAGGGAGGGGATAATATCCTCTCCCTTATTACAAGCTTTACATATGGGGCAATGAATCATATGTGTAGTTGTGTACCACCTCAGATTCCGGTAGCATGTTCACAGCGAAGTTAAGGGGAATCAGGGGTACTTATAGCGAGTGACACTGCTACGCCCGGAGCTAGTTAAACAGACTCGAATTAAAGACATATAAACAAAGGAGATAGTTATGAGCAATTGTCTAAGACATTTACGAGGTCAACTTGATGTTAAGCATAAAGACTATCTGAACCCAACAGAGGCGAAGATAAGTGAAGAGCAAGTGGAAAAGATGGATTGTGTAGTTGACAAGATGTGTGATGGAGTAAGTTATACGTCTGAAGAGTTGGCTTACTTTCTTTATCAATTACAAGAGTTAAATCACAGAGGTCACTTTTAATAGGGAGGTAGACATGACTATATGGGACAGGACTAAAGCACAGGCCCTTGACAAGCTGTTGAAAGACAGTAGGAAGATAGGTCAGTGTGTTCTATTGAGAGAAGAAGAAGATGGGTACTTTGATGACCCAATGTCAGAATTTGCTCCTGTCGAGTGTTCTGAGTTGGTTCGAGTAAACCATGAGAAGACGTGTGATATATGTAAGACCTTAAAAGAGGAGGAGTAGTGGGATATAACATGTGGACGCATTTATTACGCTTATTTATTAAATTGGAGGTAATGGGTAAATTAAAGCCCGATGTTCTTGATGCCTTCATAAAGAAGCACATCTTAAAGATAAAGAAATAGTCTGATGCAGTCGGCCGCGCACGGCTTACCACCGTGTGACACTGCTACGCCACTGGCATTGGCTGCAGACTCGACGAAGGAGCTCACAGACGATAAACAGTGGCTCGCAGTGGGG
>SDBT01001668.1_pt1 | contig 39427 bp, 45 predicted proteins | sample 2277101 | NCBI WGS metagenome assembly SDBT01 (sample SAMN10404973, study PRJNA504765) | marine sediment metagenome | isolation source: marine sediment core GS10_PC15, 103 cmbsf | place: Arctic Ocean: Southern Knipovich Ridge | collected 2010 | reverse complement strand
ACAATAAAGATTTTAAATAAGCTAGTTTTAGTTGATCAGTCCGGATGGATTATTTTTGGAAATAGAGAAGAAATAAACACTATCTTCTCTATTGCTTTGAGGGCCCCAGAAAATTCTGCTAGAGAAGAAGCTAAGAGTTTAATTAATCGTTTAGTAGCTAGAGGCTATACAGAATTTAGAAATTTAATCTCAAATATAGATAATTCTCTTATCCCCGACAATAAGAAAGATTAAAAAATTAGTATAAATTTCCTACTAAACAGTAATTATTACACTTTATGAATATACAACTTTTAATTTACAAGTGGAAAAAAACAAGATTTCTAAGTTATCTTGATTTAACAGATAGTGCACTAAAGAAATACGAACAAGGATTAGGGGATTGGATAAAAAAACAAGAGGCTAAAATTTCTACAGATGAAGAAGAAATAGAGTTCGATGCTTTAATTGAAGGAGAGGGCGATTCTTTAAAACTATACAACGATTTAAGTTTCGAATCTTTCATAATTTGGCTATATGGATACTTAGAGAAAGAATTAAATGACCTGTCTAATAGATCAAGAAAAAAACTTAGCTTGAATTTAAAATTATCTGATATTTCTGGTAAAGGTATTAAGAGAGCAAACATCTATTTAAGAAAAGTTTGCGAATTAACCTTGCCAGAGGAAGCTCTTTGGAGAAATTTAATTTATTTAGCCGAGATTAGAAATGCTATTGTCCATAATGGGGGAATTATCATTGACAATAAAAGAAAAGGAGAACTTAAAAAATTTATTAATAGACACGACAAAAAAGATATATTCTATTATCCAAACGGAAAAATTATTTTAAAGAAAGGATATTGTGTAGAGACTGTAGATGCAGTATTTACATATCTACAAAAAATTCAAGAAATGAAATCGAACCCTGGAACCTTGTATAATTAAGGGAGGCGTTAATTGGCTGGGGCGGAGTTTAGTTTTTTAAGGTAATTTTCATCCTTTTTGGTAAAATCTTTGCTACAATGGATTTTAGATATATAAACTGATATTAAAAAAGATGCAGAAAATAAAAAACAATTCACAGAATTCATCACGCGAAAGTCTTTTAAAGTGTATTTTTAGAGGGATGGAAAAAAATGAAGTTTTTCTTTATAAAAATACACGAGATACTTACGAAGAAGTTATAGAGCTAATCAGTGATTCCATAGATTATATAAGAGCGCTGGATAAAGACAACTATGCTAATAGGGCAATCACTTTTTTCTTATGTCATGTTTTTATGCCACAGTCATATGCAATGCACATTGATTTATTAAGTGGGAATCTACCCATTTGTTTTTCAGAGTTGCGTTTAATGGTTGAGTCGTTAGCGAAGAGTTTTTATGCAGATTATAAATACCCAGAAGATATATTCTTTCAGGATAAATTTGAAAAATTAGAAAGAAATTTAAAGGCTTCAAAAGTAAGTATTACAAAGCTTATTAAAAACATAGAAGGATTAACGGGAATCAAAGGCGAATTTGTAGATTTGTGGAGAAAACTTTCTCATGATTGGGTTCATGCAGAAGGATTAGTTAATAGGGTTGTTGATTGCATAGCAAATCGTGAGAGTGTACCACCATGGGGATTAGTCCTGCCAATGCAATACACAACAGGTGATCTACCAGAACTTATAGAATTAAGCCGAGATATTAAAAGTTTTAGAAAAGTAGTTGCTACAGTTATCGAAAAGATATAAGTTTCATAAACAGGTTCTAACCTCGTCCAGCCCCCGGAGGAAGACAAGATTTGAATTTCAAAGTCGTATAAGGTATATTGTGAGATATGATTATAGATAGATTATAAAAAATAAAGGTCGGAATATAATTAAGATTAATAAGAACTAATAATTATGAAAAAAATACTAATAGGATTAATAATAGCAGCCTTTTTAGTAGCATCAGCAGGAATAGTGATGGCAAAACCAGTAGGATATAACTGGAAAGCATTAATATTCGTTGGAACAGGAATGCAATACTGTCAGCAAAAGTTAGGGATAACTAATAAAACTGCTTGTGAAACCGCAATCGGTGAGGATGCAGACGATCATCTAGTAATGAAATGGAGTCAAGCATGGCAAGATGCTGTTTTTGGGCCAGACGGACAAAGAGGTAGTGGTGACGAATCACCCTGGACTACTGATGCATGGGTTAACAATCAGTGGAATGGAATGTTTCCTGGTGGTTCAGGAGCAAGCTACCATACTAAGATAGTCTGGGTAGGAACACCCTGCGATAGCTCAAACCCTAACTGGAGACCAGGTGGACATTGTATCTGGGGACAAATGGAAGTCATACACAAACAAGGAATAGGTTCAGCAGGACATTGGTGGGGTGGACATGGAATTCCATCAGGATACTGACACTAAATTCCTTTACCTTTCTTTTTAAATCTTATCTGTTTTCTATCTTCTTTCGGTGAATTCATTGTTCATATGTTTTTAGTATAAAAATAACTAATATTCTTTCTAATGAAAATAACTAAAATATTAAAAACAATAGGGAAGAATGTGTTTGTTTTTTTAGTAGGAGCTGTTATAGGCCTTATAATAAACATTACTGTTGTTTTTCCTTCTGCAATTGAAAAAGTAGCCTTAGAGAAAGATGTTGGTTTGGGCATAATCGCGCTTGCTCCTGTGCTTTTTATTATTTATGGAATAATTAGTATTGTAATTGGAGGCTTTCTTGCAATTTTGGTATACAATATAATCAAAAGAAAAAAAAGAAGTAAAAAAAGTTAGATTATGAATAAGGTGTATTTAGATATTCTTAAATTCACGAAGCAATTAGTAGAAACGCCGTCTCAAAACGGAATTGATTCCGAAAAGAAAATAGCTGATCTAGTTTTTAAGAAACTATCTTCTTTTGGGTTCTCTCCAAAAATCATAGGGAATAAAAAACATCCTTCTGTGTTTTGTAAGATTACTAAAAATCCAAAAAGCAAAACTATCTGGTTAGAATCTTGTCTTGATACTGTTCCGGTAGGGAATGTTTCAAAATGGAAATATCCTCCATTAAAAGCTACTACTAAGGGCTCAAAAATGTATGGAAGAGGAGTGGCTGATTCTAAAGTGGGAATTGCTATTTTTATCCATATAGCTAAATCGCTTTACAACGACCCAAAATTTAAAGGGAACATTATGCTTGGCTTTGATGCAGACGAGCAAGGTGGAGAATTCAAAGGAATAAGAGATATTCTGAGACAAAAGCCAAAAGCTGATGTTTGTATTTTAGGATATCAGAATATAGAGGAAATCCATATTGGAGCAAGAGGATGGTTAAGATTAAAAATAATAACAAGAGGAAAATCAGCCCATACTGGAAGCAGGAGTAAAAAGGGGGATAATGCCATCCATCAAATGGCAGAAATTATTACAATTTTAAAGAAATTAGATTTAGATAATAAAAAAGAATCATTTTTTAATTATGGTTCAAGTTTCAATATTTCATTTATAAAAGGCGGGACAGCTATCAATATGGTTCCTGATGAATGCGAGGTAAAAGTTGATATTAGATTTTCGCCTTCTCAAAAGGGAAAAGAGATTTTAAGTAAAATCAATAAAGTATTGAAAAGTAAAAAAGTTAATTACGAAATTAAAGTTTTGCAATGTGAAAATGCTTTTTTAACTAATCCCAAAAATAAGTTTGTAAGATTATTACAGAAAACTGCACAAAAAGAACTTAAAAGAAAAATTCCTTTAGATAGCAGTGGAGCAGGAGGTGTAGGAAATGTTATAAGCAAGCTTGATATCCCAATAATAAATTCTTTTGGGTGTAAAAATGATAATGTTCACGCTCCAAATGAGTGGATAGACATTAGCACCATTCCTAAAGCTTTTGAGATTTATATAAAGGCAATCTTAGAATTTTGCAAGCACTAATTCTTAATTGTTTTTTACCAATGGAATCATAGAAAAACAATCTTAATATTGTGCGACATTAAATAAACAAGAGAGAACCGTTAGAGTAAGAAATTAACAGTTTTTATTATTTTGAATAGTAATTTGACAAGATTAACAAAAGCTATTATACCGATAATAGCACTAAAACAAATTGTTTACGGAGATGAGATTAATGAATATTGGATTGATTATTCCCTATAATCCCTTAGAAGAAATTGGGGGATTGGAAGTAGGAACTGTTCGGTTAGCCCAAGCATTTAAAAAATTAGGTCACAAGCCAATAATAATTACAAAGGGGAAAAGTGGAACACGTAATGGAATTATCGTTGAAGGAAAAAAAGATATAATAGAAATTTCGAATTGGTTAATTAAAAAATGTAGCATAGATGTAGTTCAGTGGATGGAAATTTTTCCAGGGCCAAAAGAAATTAATATTCAATGTCTTACTTCATGTCTTCTGCGTTATTTTGGAAGGAGAACTTTTTTAATGGTTGCCACTTCGAAAAATTTAGAAAGAAGAGGAGGTGGAGAATTAACTAAGGTTTTAATGATGGACGCATTTGACGGTTACATTATTTCTAATTCTGATCAGGTAAGAGAATTTAAAGAGTATGGAATAACAAAAAATGTTTTTCCAATCGGACTTGGAGTAGACACAGAAGACATATTTTATCCCGCTGACTTTGCGACCAAAATTGAACTGCGTAAAAAACTGAATTTACCAATCGATAAGGTGCTTCTATTATTCGTAGGCCGTTTTGTAGAGAGAAAAAGAACGGATTTTTTATTGAATGTCTGGCGTCAGTTGACACATATTTATGATAAAGCTTTTCTAGTTATAGTTGGTTCTGGAATGGGACAACACGATTCCAACGAAGAAAAGATAATCAATATAATAAAGCACTGTAGCAACCTTGTTCATAGAAAGTTTGGTCCAAGCTTAAATCCAAGTGAATATTACCGAGCTTGCGATATCCTGATTCTTCCTAGCAACAGAGAAGGACAGCCCAATGTACTACTTGAAGCAATGGCCTGTGGCATTCCCGTTATTGGTTCTGATATTCCTGGAATTATCGAATTATTGCATAACAAAAAGAACGGTTTAATTTTTTCGGTGAATAACTCTAAGGAATTGTCTGAAACAATTGAGGAATTAGTTGAAAATAAAGAATTAAGAATAAATTTAGGAAAAGAAGGGAGAAAATTAATTCTTAGAACGAAGAATATTATGTATGTGGCTGACCAATACATAAAAACTTACAAAAAACAAAGGGTTTTATTTTAAACCCTTTTTTTATTGACAAATAATATTAAGTCTATCATAATATCATAGGAGATTTAAACTCCAGAACATTTAAAATTAAATATGTGATTTATATGATTCCGAAAATAAGAATATCTGTCACTAATAGGTGTCAAATGAAATGTATTTATTGCGGAGGACAAGAGGCGTTGATGGAAAACTTCGGTCCAAAGAGAGAAGTAATATACACTCAGGATCTATTGGAAATTATACGTTGCGGATTAGAAGTAGGTTTTTTCAAAAAAGTACATTTTACCGGAGGAGAACCTCTTTTACGACCAGATTTGATTAATCTGATAGATTCTACTGTTGAAATGGGTGGTGAAGTAGAATTAAATACTAACGGTCTCTCTTTAACAGAAAAAAGAGTCGAATTGTTAAAAGAAGCAGGATGCTCTTTGTTAAAGATTTCACTTGACTGCGTAACCAGGAAAGAATTCTATTCAATTACAGGTTTTGATGGTTTTGAAAAGATAATTAAATCAATTGACATAGCTTCTAAAATTATGCCAGTAAGGCTTAATTGTGTAGTAATGCAACAGAATGTGGAGAGAATCATGTTTTTAATTGATTTGATGAACAAATTGAAGATTCCAAGGATTCATCTTCTTGACCTTACTTATTACTCATTTCAAGGTTTTAAAACTTTTTGGGAAGAAGAGTTTGTGTATCTTTCTAAAGAAGTTCAACCTTTCCTTGAAAAAAAAATAGGTAAAAAATTTAAAGAAATGCAGATTTTCGGTTGTTCTTTTTATGAATTACCTAGTAAGAACAAGGGGACAACAATCGTATTGAAAGAAGCCAATCCCACTATGAGATCTTCTTCCATATGTTCGTCTTGCCAGAACTATTGTCATGAAGGAGTTTTTACTCTTAGGCTTTCAGCAGGAGGTTACTTGAATATTTGTCCAGTTGAAAACGATTTAGGTGTAGACGCTTTAGCGGCTCTCGAGAATGGAACGTTGATAAAAAAATATGAAACGTTTTCAGAAATATTTGACGAAACAGAACGAGTAAATTCATTTCCCACTTTTCTGAGCAGAAATAATCTTAGATTAAAAAAAAGAGGTGAGTTGGGTGAAAATATGTTATCTTCATTTTGATGGCGGACCAACCTTAGAAGCAGTTGATAATAGGACGGGCGGCTTGAACACAATATTATTTAATTTGTCGAAAGCTATTTCTTTAGTTTCAGGTGAAAAAGTAACCTTAATATGGCGTGCTGATGGAAAGAGTGATGAATGCCTTAAAGATTTACAAGCAAGAGGCATAAAACTGATTAAGATAAAAGCAGGACAAAGAAAACGACTTTCAAGAAAAGAATTAGAGAAAGTTTTACCAGAGTTTAGTAGTAAAGTTAATTCTTATTTAAGAAAGCAGAATTTCGATATCGTTCAAACTGCTGGCTCTGAGGCAGGTCTTGCTATGTTGCTGATAAGAGAAAAAAGAATGTGTGATTCTATTGTTTGGGTCCATAAAAATTTCGCCACTTTGTCCGTTCGGAAAGTGGTTGCCCAAGGCATTCCAAAAGAAAAGGCGATAAGTGACACTATAACAAGAAGGGAAAAACGTGTTTTAGATAGATGCGATCACGTTATAGCCTTTACTTCCACTGACAAAAAAGAAATTAAAGAAGTGTTTGATATTAAAGACAATAAGGTATCTGTTGTCTTTCCAGGCGTGGATCACTCTATTTTTAAACCTCCTACTTTCGAGAAAGAAAGATCTCCAATCGTTGTTACTGCCGGTAGAATGACTAAAATCAAGGATTACCCTTTTCTTCTAAGAGCTTTTAAAAAAGTAGTGGAAGACAATAAGGAAATGAAATTTTTATCCCTTCTTATAATCGGAGGAAATAAAAATGAAAGAGAAGAGCTAGGCTTAGAGAAAATAGCAAAAGATCTTAATCTTAATGATATAGTTTCTTTTAAAGATGGTGTTTCTAATCACGTGCTGGCTAGCTATTTTAGAAGAAGCAAGGTTGTGGTTGGTAGCTCCAAACATGAAACATTTGGCCTGATTCCCGTAGAAGCAAGAGCTTGTGGTACCCCTTTCGTTGTTAGAAACAATAGTAGTTACCGAGATACAGCAAATGATGAAGAAGGTGGCTATTTTGCAGATAATAACGACGATGAAGATATGGCGAATAAAATAACGAAGATATTACAGCTTCCTTTTAAAGAGTGGCAAAAACTTTCCTTATCAACAACTGAAAGTACAAAAAAATTCTCTTGGAGAAAGAGCGCAATAAATTATCTCAACCTATATAGAATTTTATTAACAAAAAGAATTAAGCAGGGATGATCCAAAACTATTTGATCACCCTTTTTTTATTCTTTAGCAACTTCATTCGATAATGAAAGAATAGATAGAAAAATCGCCCAAAGCACAATTTTTTGGTATAATTTATTGACTAAAATATGAAACTTAAAATAGTAAATCATAGTATTCAAGCAATTATTTTTGATATGGTGGGAGTTCTTTTATTTAAAAAAATAAATTATACTCCTAAAACAAAAAAAGAAATTAATGCGGAAAAGATTGAAAAACTTTATAATCACATAGATGACAAAAAACTTTTATTAGATTTAAAAGAAAAAGCAGGTTTAACTACTAAAGAAGTCGATGAAGCCTTACTGTATATTCCTCGAAAGTATGAGAAATTTAAAGACTTATGGAATTTGTTACCTGTTTTAAAAAAAAACTACAAGCTAGCTGTAATTAATAATGGAAATAATTTAGCAGAAAAATACTGGATGAAAAAATTTGGCTTTAATATTTTTGATGCTTTTGTTAATTCTGCTAAAGAAAAAGTAAAAAAACCAAATCCCAAAATTTATCTCATTACCTGTAAGAAACTAGATGTAAAACCAAGGGATTGTTTATTTATGGATGATGCTAAGGAAAACATTATTACAGCTAAAAGGTTGAAGATGAAAACTGTCCTGTGGGAAAAAAGTAAGAAGAAAGAAAATCTCAAAAAGTTTATTTCTCTTATTCAATTGTAGCCTCGTTTATATTGTGCGACGTTTAGTAGGTGACAGATAATCGTTAGGGTAGGGGAATCCTCCTTCGCCTTTCAGGGATTAATTATTTTAACTAATATTGACAAATCTTCTGACTTTTTTTATTTTAAAGTAAAGATTCATTTTTATTCAGGTCTTTTAAAAAAACAAAAAAACATAAAGGAGGTGACTGCTAAAAGGTCATGTATGTATTATTTTGTAAAGGATGCAGTAATCAACTCCTAAAATTTAAAGGAGGAAAAAGGTTTGCGAAATTAGTTGTGGTAACAAAAAATAGAAAAGGGAAGTGGGTTGAGGTAAGAAATAAAGAACCTGAGGAAGGAGTTGAGAAAGATGAAAAGATTTTTTTTAAATGTCTCAATTGTGATTTTCTTAATGAGCTTCCGGAGTATATTCCCAGAAGAACACAGAAAATAAAAAAATAACTCCACTGCATCCTAAAAATGTAAAACCGTTAGCTAATATAACTAGCGGTTTTTGTTTTATCTATACAAATATCTATAGGGAAGTGCTTGACATTGTGTTTTGACACGGTACAATTATATATAGACAATGTCGCACAATGAAGGTAAAGCGACTTCTTGAATATAAAAAAGACCACTTCTCTCAAAACACTCAAAAATATGAAAAAATCAAAGATACCAATAATCAAACACCTTCCTGATTTTTTGGATTATTGCGAAGTTGAAAAAGGTTTATCTGATAAAACACAGGAAAATTATAAGAGATATTTAAATAAATTTGAACTTTGGTTAAAAAAGACAAAAAATGAGAAACTACTACCTCATCAACTTACAAGTGATAATATTTGGAAGTATCGCCTATTTCTATCCCGTTTTAACACATATAAAGGCAAGCCACTTCAAAAAATCACTCAAAACTACTATCTTATCGCTCTCAGAGTATTTTTAAGCTATTTTTCAGCCAAAGACATAGTTTCATTGCCAGCAGACAAGGTAAACCTGCCTAAAGACGCTAAAGGTTCTGAAGCTATTAAATTCCTTAGCTTAGAGCAAATTGAGAAGCTTTTGTTGGCTCCTAATACTAAAACTAAAACAGGCATGAGAGATAGGGTTATTTTAGAGTCACTTTTTTCAACAGGTCTTCGTATTGCTGAACTTGTTGCTTTAAATAAGGAACAGTTCGCGAATATAAAAAATAAAAAAGATTTAGAGCTTTCAATAATTGGCAAAGGCAGAAATGCTAGAACAATATATTTTTCAGAAAGAGCTTTGTCTTGGATTAAAAAATACTTAGATACTCGCAAAGATAAAGAAAAAGCTTTATTTACACATTACAGAGCCAGAAAAGATGCTGAAAATCGTTTAAGGCCTCGTTCAATTCAGAGAATGGTTAAGAAGTATGCAGTTACAGCCGGGGTTCCTATTTTTACTACACCTCATGTTCTCCGTCATTCTTACGCAACTGATCTATTAAACCAAGGAGTTGATTTAAGAACCATACAGGAATTTTTAGGCCACAGAAGCATTACTTCAACTCAAATCTACACTCATGTAACAAGTAAACGCTTAAAAGAGATTCATCGCAAGTTTCACAGTGGTAAAAGATTAAAAGAATACTAGTTCTCTACTCTAGTCTTTTTCTCCACTTAATAAATGTCGCACAATATTAAAGCTTAATATAGGGTTGCATAATGTAACCTTTTTTAGTTAAAGTTACATATTATTAATATAAAGCAAGATAATGGAACAAAATAGTGAAGAATTGAAAATGCTGGTCGAAAAAGCTCAAAATGGCGATAGAGATGCCTTCAAAGAGATATTCGATCGTTTGAGTGACAGGTTTTTTGCCTATACCTTTTCTCGTACCTCAAATAGAGACGATGCACTAGATATTTCTCAGGAAACATTTATTGAACTGTGGAATTCTTTAAAAAGATTTAAATATAGGTCAGACCAATCATTCCACGGCTTCTTGTTCAAAATAATTAAACGAAAGCTTTATCAATATTATAAGAAAAAACAGAAAATTGTTTCTCTTGACGTGCTTGATGAAAAACAATTAGTTCAGCCAGCAGCAAAACAAAACGATTACGGACATATACTAGGGTATGTAAATATGCTCACATCCAAAAACCAGGATATTATAAGGTTACGTTATTGGTCTCAAATGACATTTAATGAAATTGCAGCTGTTCTAAATATTACAGAATCAGCTGCTAAAGTAAGGCATCATCGGGCTTTGCAAAAATTAAAAATTAATCTAACTAAAGATAATTATGCAATCTAATCTTGAAAAAAAATTAAAAGAAACAGCAAAAGCAAATCCTTTAACCAAAGCTGAAAAAAACATGCTCTGGGCTAAGATTGAAAACATCATTAATCAAAAGCATTCATTTCAGCCGTTTACCTTTTTTAAATTAAAGCCAAAACTTGTTTTTGCTTCATTCATGATCATTGCTATTATAGGAGTTTCAACTGCAGTAGCAGGAGCTTCAAACGATGCTGGTCCAGGAGACTTACTCTACCCTATTGATATTGCTCTTGAGAGAGTTCAACTTGCGCTTTCAAGAGAAGAGAATAAAGATAATTTACGCTTAAAATTTGCCGAGGAAAGACTTAAAGAAGCTCAAAGAGCTTTAACTTTTCAAGGCAATAGTAATTCAGTAAGCATAACTATTTCAACATCAACCGAAAATAATTTTAAAAGAATAAAAAAAGCTAATAAAACATTGCCAATTGCTCTTGAAAGATTAGAAGAAACTAGAGAGTTTCTTGAACAAAAAGGAAATGAACAAGCCGCAGAACACGTGAATGATATTATAGAGAAGCTAATAAGTTTAGCTCAAAGCCATGTTTCTGATCTTGATGAGTTGGAAATAAAGATAAGCAATAATAATAAAATAAAAGAAGAAGTTAGAGCTTTTAGTACAAAAATCAAAATAAAATTTAAATTTAATCGTTCAGGAAATAAAAAAAAGGCTGCAGTTTGTCATATTCCTCCAGATAATCCTGAAAACGCACATACAATAGGAATAGCAGAACCAGCTGTACAAGCTCACCTTGCTCATGGCGACTATCTTGGTGAGTGTGAAAATGGAGATCAAGATAATAACAATGGTGATCCAACACTAGATATTATAGCGCCAATCATTTCCAATATCGGTTCTAGTGTTTCTACAAACACAGCAGATATAACCTGGGACACAGATGAAGAATCAGATTCAGCAGTTTGGTACAGCACTACAACGCCAATAGTTTTGAGCTCTAGCTTATTAATCGAATCCGCTGATTTAGTTACAAGCCACACTATTTCTTTATCAGGTCTTAGCGTTAATACAACATATTACTTTGTGGTTGGTTCGCTTGATTCATCTGACAATAAAGCAACCTCAACAGAATCTTCGTTTATTACAACATTAACTTTAGATACCATAGCGCCAATCATTTCCAATATCATTTTAAGTGTTTCTACAAATACAGTAGATATAACCTGGGATACAGATGAAGAATCAGATTCAGTAGTTTGGTATAGCACTACCACACCACTAATTATTTCAGGTGATACTTTATTTGTTGATTCAAGCAGCCTTGTTACAACCCATAATATTTCTTTATTAGGCCTTAATGCCAGCACAACCTATTACTTCATTGTTAATTCGTTTGATTCATCTGGTAATAAAGCAACCTCAATAGAATCTTCCTTTATAATATTAACTCCAGATACCACAGCGCCAATCATTTCTAATATCAGTTTAAGTGTTTCTACAAATACAGCAGATATAATTTGGAATACAGATGAGCCATCAAATTCAAAAGCTTGGTATAGTACTACAACACCGATAGTTTTAGGTTCCAGTTCATTCATTGAGTCTACTAATTTAGTTGCAAGCCATGCAGTTTCCTTATCAAGCCTTAATGCCAGCACAACTTATTACTTTATTGTTGGTTCAACTGATGAATTTAATAATGAAGCAACTTCAACAGAATCTTCATTTACAACCCTTTAAAAATAGTTTTAAAAGAATAAAAAAAAGAGATTTCTCTCTTGAATACCCTAAGTCTAGTAGGAAAAACGCCTTAGCAGGCGTTTTTCTAAAATCTTTTATTTACTTCGTTTCTCCTTCAGTTTCTGTTTCTGGAGTTTCAGTTTTTTCTCCTTCAGTTTCTGTTTCTGGAGTTTCAGTTTTTTCTCCTTCAGTTTCTGTTTCTGGAGTTTCAGTTTTTTCTCCTTCAGTTCCTGTTTCTTGTTCAGGAGCTTTGGTTTGTTCTTCTTCTTGCATTAAAAACATAATCTTTTTTTTTATTTAGTCTTTAAGGTAAAAGGAAATAATCTTACTATTCCCTTCAAAAACGGCAATGGGAGACTAATCCCATTTAACCTTCATAATAAGATTCTATCTAATTATTCAAGTATTGTCAAGTAAAAAATGGCTCTAAAGTATATAATATATATGTTGCTTATATACAAAGCTCGTTTGAAAAATCCTGATGGCCGCGGTTTGGCTGGCATTTATATTCATCAAGCACTGTTTCTCCTAATTCCCAATTATTATTTGTATAATGAACCCAGACGATCTTTTTTCTGACTCGTACTGAATCATCTCTTAATCCGTCATAAATAGCTTCTACAAACCAAATACCATCTTTTCCATCCAATCTATTTATTGTTAATTCCTCACAAATATCTGGAGCGCAGTCTCCCCAAGACTCTTTAATTAAAGAAGCAGCAGTTTCTTGTGATAAAACTGGCCTGTCAATTTCTTTCAGTTCATCATTCTCAATTTCTAAAATCTTTGTTTTTCCAACTGATGGTTGTGCAGAAAGTGGTTCCCACGGAAATCTATCAGTATAATTTAATTCAACTTTTCTTCTATAAATAGAAATATTTTGCGGCGCCACTCTATCTCCTAAAAGCACTGCATTTGTACCAATAGCTTGCCCTGTTTCAGGATTTTTTAAAGCAGCTGTTATATAAAAGAAAGTGCCGTTGCCTCCTTGGTCATGAGCAAGAACTAAAGCAGCGTCATCAGCGTCGTCAGTATTTAAATGACCAATTGCAGGTTTGCCCCAGGCCATTGTTCTAATTTTTGTTGCTGAACCAGGAACAATTTCTTTTTCTGATTTACCATTTATTAATGTATACGAATCCCTTTCAATTATATAAGTTGCATTTAGAGGATCAAAAACAATATCAGGAGCAGGAGCAAATATCTGATTATAAATAAAAAATCCAATTGCAACGCTAATGATTGTTATGATAGTAATGTTTTTAAAATTCACAGGTTATATTTACCACTTTAGTAAAAAAAGTTGAATCTCTTTCATAATTTTATTGTACCAAAAAACCGCCTTTAAGGCGATTTTTTGATTAACATTAATTAAGAGGATTGTTCTTCTCCACCTTCTTTTTCTCCTTCTTTTTCTCCTTCTTTTTCTCCTTCTTTTTCCTCTTCGTCATCTATAAGAAATAAAGTTTTTGCAATCATAAATATTTTCTAATATTTCTATTTAGAATGGGAGACTAGCCCCATTAACATCTTATAAGGAAAATTCTATCTCAGCTAAAAATATTGTCAATACCCATTTATCCATTGCCAAAAAGCTGTCTGTGGATAAAAACTTACATTTGCATCTTCTAGATATTGTTTTAATTTTTTAAGGGATTTCTTGTATTCTAATAACGCTGGTTTTTCCCAAGGTTCCCCAATCTTCAGCATAAACAATAATTACTTTTTCTCCTTTTTTAACATAGCCACTTTTCTTAATGCAATATAAGATTTTCTTAACGTCAAGTATATTTTTTTTCTTATACAAATCACTGGATTTTTTAAAAAGCAAAGGGACAACCCCGTAAAGCAGACAAAGTTGGTCCTTTACCTTCTTGTCATCAGTAAGAGATAAAATAGGCAGGTTGGGCCGGAGACGTGAAAGCATTTGAGCTGTCATACCTGTTTTTGTTACCACCACAAAAGCCTTAACATTTTCTTTCTGGCAAAAAGGACTCCTCCAAAGTTCATAAGCAGAATAACAAATAGAAGCAGTCTGATGAGTAAGTTCAAAATTAAAATCTTTGACTGGCGGTCTTTTTTCTTCCCAGAAACGGCAGATTTTTTCTGTGACAGAAACCGTTTTTACAGGATACTTGCCTACAGTTGTCTCTTTGGCAAACATAACAGCATCTGTGTAATCAAGAACAGCGTTAGCAATATCTGAAACTTCTGCCCGAGTGGGAAAAGGGTTGTAACACATTGATTCTAGCATCTGGGTAGCGATTATAACCGGTTTTCCCATTTCAACACACCTTTTAATAATCTTTTTCTGATAATAAGGCACTTGTTCAAGTGGAATCTCCACGCCCAAATCTCCCCTAGCCACTATAATGCCATTACAAGAATCAAGTATTTCCTCAAAATTATTAAGGCCTTGACGGGTTTCTATTTTGGCTAAAATCTTAGTTGATAAAGAGAGTTTTTTAACTTGTTTTTTTAAGAACTCAATATCTTTTTTATTGTTTACAAAAGAAAGGGCCAAATAATCAATTTCGTGCTTAACTGCCAACGATAAATCCTTTAAGTCTTTAACTAAAAGAGAGGGGGAAGAAATTTCCATGCCTGGGACATTGACTCCTTTTTGGCTTTGAATATTTCCTCCTTTTATTACTTTGGTTAAAAAACTATCTTTTTGTTTTTTCAAAACTTTAAATTCAAATTTGCCGTCATCTATAAAAAACTTTTTGCCCCTTTTCAGCTTTCCTCTGAAAAAAGAGTCTGAAACAGGAATAACATTATCTAAAGAGCGCAAAGAATTCTCTCTAGTAAAAACAACCTTGTCGCCTCTTTTGACTTCTATTCCTTCTTTTGGCAATTTCCCAACTCTTATTTCAGTTCCCTGCAAGTCTAAAAGAATGGCTACTGGCTTACCAGTTATTTTAGATGCCTGTTCAACTTTTTTAATACAAGCACTGTGCCAATGATGCTTGTTGTGTTTTAAATTAAAACGAAAAATACTTGCTCCAGCCTTGATAAGCGAAACAAGGGTACTAGTCTTTTCAACAGCAGGTCCTACCGTAACAACAATTTTAGTTAGGGACATGGTATCTATTCTATCAAAAAATTAATCAAAGAGCCATTGACTTTTAAAAACAATATGCTATTATCTTACCATTAGATTATAAGTCGAAATATTTAGAATTTAGATAGAGCGACTTAACAATCGAAAGGTCGTTTCATTATAAATTTTAAACGTTTCGAATAAGCTTTAAGTAAAGCTTAAATCGTGATCTTAATATACATGTTTAATGATTTTAAAGATCGTCCAAAAAGAGATTTTGGTGACAGACAAATGTTTAAAGGAAATTGGAAATGTGCTGATTGTGAAAAGGAAATAACAGAACTTCCTTTTGAACCATCAGAAGACAGACCAATTTACTGCAGAGATTGTCATGCCAAAAGAAGACCTCCAAGAAGGGACTTCAGACGATAAGCTAGAATAAAATTAAAACCCCGCATAATTTTGCGGGGTTTTAGTTTTTCATAAAAATTCGAACCTATAATCAATAATCTTTTGTTTTTAATACTGCAACTGCTCCTTAGTGTCCTTTTGCTGAAACTTTCATTGCATTTTTAATGGCTGGTTTTGCCTGCTCGGGAACTTTCTCATAAACTTCAGCTAAAACCTTTAAATGAACAGAGGTTGATTTTACTCTTGCTACCCAAGCAGCATCACTAATAGAGCCATTATTCCCCTGACCAGAACTATCATTGACAATAGAGCCTGATCCTTCATCAAAATGCCATAAACCCACTAATCCAGTCTTGTTGTTGAATATTCCCTTATAATGTTGTTTCACTTCGCCTGCCGATAGAGTTCTTGAATAAATTCTTGGTTCATCAATTGAGTCGTTAAAAAACCAAGTAGGATCAGTGCCCTCTTGTAGCCAAGCACCAAAACCTAAATTAAAGATAGATGTTGAAATTAATGCTGTTTGCGAATTTTCATTATCAAGTTCTCCATCAATATAAATCTTCATCTTCTCTTTATCATAAGTGCCGACTATATGGTGCCATGCTCCATCATTAATTGTTCGAATAGAATCCAACCAAACATAAGTTCCCAAATAAAGTTCAAAATAGATTTGTCCAGTCTCTTTATAATAACCAACATCGTAAGCATCTTCTTTAACTAAGAATGAAACATACATTGAATTTTGCGTTTTATCTACTTTAACCCAAAATTCAATTGAGATCGCTTCAGTAATATCTAAGCTTCCTGAATCAGGAATCTGAACATAATTATTGACTCCATCGAATTCTAAAGCCCAATTAGTGGCTTGTGCTGATCTGGGAAATATTAACCAGCTAAAGATAATAATTATTATAAACAAACCTAGATAGAGATTTTTTTGTACGATAATATCTGATTTATTATTCAACTTTAAGAATTTCATATTCTATTTCTCCTTCCGGTGTTTTGATTTTTATCTTTTCTCCTTTGGATTTATTTAAGAGAGCGTTTCCTATGGGTGATTCTTGAGATATTTTTCCGTTCATAATATCAACCTCTTCTGATTCTACAATTTGGAATTTTTGTTTTTTGTTATTTTCTGATTTTACATAAACTATAGAGCCAATCTGCACTTTTTCACTCTTTTCCTTTTTTATGACTTGAGCTTGAGATAGAACTCTCTTTAATCTGCGGATTTTTTCTTCTAAGAATCCTTGGGCGTCTTTCGCTTCATCGTAAGCAGCGTTTTCGCTGAGATCGCCAAAAGAAGCAGCATGTCTTAGCCTCTCTGCAATCTCCCTTCTTTCCACATTTATCAGGTAATCCAACTCTTTTTTTATTTTTTTTAACCCTTCTGGGGTTAAATATTTTGTCATACGATTGATTATTATATTATCTAAATCAATTTCCACGATTTTTTCATTATTGTCATATGTTCCATAAATTTATAATCTAATTTCTTCCTTCTGTCAATCTATGGGCTGTGTTTTTCTTTTCTATAAAATAAACTATATGCAAAGTTCAGGACCAAAATCTTGATGTCCGCGGTTTGGTTGACACCTAAAATCATCTGTTATTACTGTTCCTACCTTCCAAGCGTTATCTGCATAATAAACCTCAGCAATCTTTCTTACAGCCCTTACAGAGTCGTCTCTTACGCTATCATAAATTGCTTGCACAAACCAAACACCATCTTTTTCGTCTAAAATGCTTACTTTAAGTTCGCCGCACATATCTTCAGTGCATCCTCCCCAAGTTTGCTTTACTAAACTTTCAGCAATTTCTTGCGATAGAACAGGTTGCTTGCTTTTATTATAATAAAAGCCAATTCCAATCCCAAGAATAAGAATAAAGATGATTAATAGAAAATTATTTTTCATAAATATTTTTATTTGTTGTTTTGTAATATCATAACACACTATTCGTTTTTTTCTTGTTTCTTCACCTCTTTTTTAATAATCTCCCAATGATAAAGATATAAAGGCAAGCCAATTAAAATCATTGACAGGTTTGAAGAAGCGTCCCGTTGTCTTCGGCTATCAATGTAATTAATTTTTGAACTTCCTTCTTGCCAGTCTTTATAATCTGCCAGCCATTGTTTGACAGCAATTTTTTCTTCTTCAGATAAAGCTTCCTCGTTTTGAAGTTCTTCAACTTTCTCAATCGAATACGGCAAAGGTGGCTGGCGATAAATAAGGTTTTGATCTTCTTCAGCTTTAGTAAAAATAAAGGCCTTAAGCCCCATGTCAACAAAGCGAATTCCTCCTATTGTCAGAAGCACTAAACCAAGCAAGGCAAAAAAATAAAGGTAAATTGTGCGGACAAGAGAATGTTGTTTTTTTATTGCCATAATTTTTCTCTACGTTTAAAATAATCTTTTTTACGACTTTCAAATCCCTAAATATTTTCTTTTTTTTAATTTTTCAGGTAAATAATTCTGTTCTTCTTTGTAATCATGGTCAGGACTATATTTATAGCCTTTTCCATATTCCAAATCTTTCATTAATTGAGTTGGAGCATTACGGATATGTAAAGGCACTGGTAAATTACCATGCTTTTTAACGTCTCTTGCAGCATTATTATATGCTGTATATAAAGCATTAGATTTCTTGCATTTTGCCATATAAACTACTGCCTGGGCTAAATTAACATTACATTCAGGCATACCAATAAAATGACATGCTCTGTAAGCAGCTACTGCTTGTTCTAATGCGCGCGAATTAGCTAATCCAATATCTTCTGATGCAAAACGAATAATTCTTCTGGCAATATATAAAGGATCTTCTCCTGCTTCCAACATTCTTGCTAGCCAATATAAAGAAGCATTAATATCAGAACCCCTCATTGATTTATGCAAAGCTGAAATTATATTATAGTGCTCTTCACCATCCTTGTCATAAAACAAATGTGATTTTTGAAAAGCTTCTTTCACAATGTCCAAAGTAATTTGCTTTTTACCTGACACAGATGCTACATATTCAATTATATTAAGAGCTATTCTAGCATCACCATTGCTCATCTGGGCTATGGTATTAGCTATTTTCTTATTCATTTTTAAACTTAATCGACCAAGACCTTTTTCTTTATCTTTCAAAGCTTTGTTAATGATTTTTAAGATTTCGTTTTTAGTTAATTGTTTTAAAACAAAAACCCTACAGCGTGACAACAGTGCTCCCCTAACCTCAAAACTAGGATTTTCTGTTGTTGCTCCAATAAGTGTAATTATTCCTTTTTCAACACAAGGAAGAAGCGCATCCTGTTGTATTTTATTCCAGCGATGAATCTCATCTATAAAAAGTATTGTTTTTTTACCCAAGCTTTGATTATAATCTGCCTGCTGTATAATTCCACGCAGATCTTTTAACCCGCTTGAAACTGCGCTTATTCGTTTAAACTCTGATTTAGTTTGTTTGGCAATAATAAATGCTAAAGTGGTCTTGCCGCTTCCTGGCGGACCCCAAAAAATCATTGAAGGCAATTTATCAGAATTAATAGCTAGCCTTAATAGCTTGCCTTTGCCAACAATCTCTTCCTGGCCAAAAAAACCAGTTAAAGACTCTGGTCTCATTCTGTCAGCAAGTGGTTTGTATTGTTTTTTAGCATTCATATAATACATTATTCTACCAAAAAGCCATTCAAAGAGCGATTTTTACTTATTGGCATCCTCGGTCCCCAATTGGACGATGTTAGAACCTGTTTAGTGATGCCGTCTACGCAACCAGGTTAGAATCTGTTTGGTGGAAGTTTTGGAATAAAAAAACCCGTTAAGGGTTTTGTTAATTTTTCCTATATCGCTATTGTATACTCGCTTGTTATACGACTCACTAATTCATCAATCTGTCCGCCAGCCGTCTTGATTCTATTTATAATTACCCTTACTCTTTCCTGAGCTTTTTCTTTTTCTTTGGGCGAATCTGTTTCTCTTGCGACTATTTTATCATCTAAATGTGAGCAAAGAACATATCTATATTCACGAGGACTACTTTGACCTTTGGAAATATCCCACTTCTCAAGCAGTAAATTATTATCATTTGCTATTTTTACAAGGTCTTTCCAGCTTAAACAGTCCAATTGACATACTTTTATCCCCATTCTTAAATATGGCTTACCTTCTTTGACAAGATAATTATATCCATAGTTCCAATTAGGAGAATCTTCATTTTCTTTCAGACTCTAACACCTTTTTATTTTTAAATATTCTATTTAATTTTTATTATTCTATTATAACACAAACCAGAGAAACAATCTCGGGTTTGTCAGGGTTGTCTACCGAACTTTGTTCAAACCTGTTTTATGAAAATTGAAATAAAAAATTGAGATAAAAATTATCTCAACTGAATTATGTTTTTAAAAAAAGAAGTAACGAATTAGTTTTTTGAGTTAATATTCTCTACACTTTCCTTTTTGTGATAAGAGTGAGCATTATACATACTAACTTTTTCACCATCAGTAGTAATAACGTAAAAGTCTCTTGGTACTGGTTTATTCCATCCTACCCCTGGAGAAATAGTTTTTATTTCCTTAAGTTGTCCTCTAACTTTTACGTAGTCGCCTGACTCCATATCTCTTATATCTCTCTTTTCTCCCATTTTTCTCACCTCCATTTTAATTTTTTACGAACCAATAATGATACTAAAAGAATATTTATTTAAAATTTAAGATTTGTCAAGCCAAAAACCCGAGAGACAATCTCGGGCTTCATTTTATCAGGGTCGTGGACGACGTTAGAACCATTCTCCAAAGACAAAACGAATACTATCTTGCTTAAGAAACAAGTTTTTGACTGTAAAACTATAATTTATTCTAGTAGAGAGTATAAATATCTATAAAAATTCCTATAAGCAAGGCTATTAGAGAAAGTAAGAAAATAATCGCTGCATTCCATCTTGACTTTGAAGTTACCGTGGTTTTAGCCAGATAGTGAAGAGCTAGCTTCTTTTGCGGATCAATATCAGAATTATCTATAGCTTCAACCAACTTATAATTTTGAATCAATTTTACCTTTTTTCTAGCAATATCAAAACGATGGCCAAAATAAAGGACAAAGCCAATAGTTCCAATATACCAAGCAATCCTTATCCATGAAGGGCTATAAAAATCCAAGATAATAATTATCCTATATGCAATTGTAGCGATTATTCCAGCCCAAAAGAAAAATAAACGAATGGGTTTTGGGTTTGGCTTTATGAGTTTTGGGATTCCTTCATCTTTCATTCCTTTATCGTAACAAAAAACCGCCTTCTTGGCGATTCTTTAAAGTTTATTTATTGGTATCCTTGGTCAATCTATTTTATACAAAACTCGCAATTTTTTTGATTAATTCGCCTTTTCCTTCATTTGTTCTAGTCGAATATCCCAAAACCGGTATATCTCGCGCTTCTTTTTGGATTGACGAAAGTTGTTTTTCCGTAGTGCCTTTAGCTAATTTATCAATTTTGTTTGCAACAATGACAATTTGATGCTTATTTACCTCAAGAATTTTTATCATCTCGTGGTCGAGATCAGTCAAGCCGACATTAGCGTCAATAATTAAGAAAACCGCTTCGGGTCTCGTATTGGAAAACTCCACATACCAAAGAATCCTTTTGATTATTTTGTTGCGCTCCGATATCGAACGTTTCGCATATCCATATCCGGGAAAATCCACTAAATAGAAAGAGTCATTGATGCGGAAAAAATTCGCTTCACGTGTTTTACCTGGCGTCTTACTTGTTTTTACAAGATCTTTTTTGCCGACTAAAGAGTTAATCACGCTTGATTTCCCCGCATTGGAACGGCCAAAAAAAGCAATGTGCGGCAAATTATCTTTCATGCCATAATCGCCTCCGACAACACCTTTAACAAATTCTGCTTTTGATATTTTCATAATTCTATTTAATTCTACCAAAAAACCGCCTTTAAGACGATTTTATACTTCTTGGTTTCTCAAACTTCAAACTGCCTGATATAATGGAAAAAAGCTATGTTAATTACAGAAATAGATATTAAGTTTAAAGCTGGAACTGGTGGGAACGGAAAAGTTTCTTTTTATAAAGGAAGAAAAGGTCCAGATGGAGGTAATGGAGGAAGGGGCGGCAGTATTTTTATTGTTTCTACTTCAAATATTTACGATCTTTCTAATCTTTCAAAAGGTGCCAAAATCAGAGCAGAAAACGGTCAGCATGGGATGTTAAATAAAAAAACTGGCAAGTTTGGTAAAGATTTAGAAATTAAAGTTCCTGTTGGGGCTATTATTACTGATAAGAATTCTAAAGAAGTTTTTGAGTTGACTGACAAAGACTATCGTTTCCTCTTATGTCAGGGAGGACGGGGCGGTAAGGGTAATTGGGAATATCGTTCTTCTAAAAATGTTACGCCAATGTATGCCCAAAATGGTTTTAAGGGCCAGGAAAGAGATTTATATATTAATCTTAAGCTTATTGCTGATTACGGCTTTATAGGCCTTCCCAACGCTGGTAAAAGCAGTTTGCTTAAAGAGATAACAAACGCTAATCCAAAAATCGGCGATTACCCTTTTACTACTCTCGAGCCTAACTTAGGAGAATTAGAGGGTAAAATTATTGCTGATATTCCAGGACTTATAGAAGGGGCTTCTAGAGGAAAAGGCTTGGGTATCAAATTTTTAAAACATATTGAAAAAGTTTCACTCTTATTTCATTGTCTTTCCTGTGAGCTTAAAGAGCCTGAAAAAGACTATCAACAAATCAGGAACGAGCTAAAGAGTTATAATGCAAAATTGTTAAAGATACCGGAAATTATTCTTCTTACCAAAACAGATTTAAAATCAGAGAAAGAAGTTAAGTTAAGTCTTAAGATTTTGAAAAAATTTAAAAAACAAATATTGCCCGTTTCTATTCATAATCAAGACAGTTTGGAAAAATTAAGAACCCTCTGTCTTACAGAAAAGCCTTGATTCTAGTTTCTCTCAAAATAAAAACCCGAGAAAATCGGGTTAATAATGAGTCTTGGTCTTTCTCGAACTATGCTCAAGATAGTTGACCATTGTGGATAACGTTAAAACCATGTTTCAACGTTCAGATGAGTTATATTTATTCCAAACCTTTCATTATGCAGACAGATTTAGTTTAATCTAAAGATTTAGTCGTCTATCATCTTAACACTTTCAATAATCACACCATCAATCGGACGATCCGGGCCTTCTGTAGTAACCTCTTCAATTTTTTTAATAATATCCATTCCTTCTATAACTTTACCAAAAACAGTGTGTTTGGTGTCAAGAAAATTATTATCCCCAGTGTTAATAAAAAACTGGCTGCCATTAGTATTTGGTCCTGCGTTAGCCATAGAAATCGTACCAATGACATTACGATTATTTGAATGAATTTCGTCTGCGAAAGCATATCCTGGTCCACCGGTTCCCCACTTGCTTTTAAGAGAATCATCTTCGCTAAAAGGATCGCCTCCTTGAATCATAAATCCCTTAATTACACGATGGAATTTTGTTCCGTCATAAAAATTACTCTCAACAAGTTTAATAAAATTCTCAACTGTTTTTGGCGCATCAGAAGAGAAAAGCTCTAATTTGATCTCACCGAAATTAGTTTGCATTTTTGCAATCATTTTTGTGTCAGGCGAAGTTATGATATCACTTACGCTGGATAAGATTTCTTTTTCTGTAAGCTCTTTTCCTGTATCTCGAGTAAGTAAAAAATAACTTCCTAGAATTAAAGTTATTAATATTAATAAGATAAAAAGTTTATTCATCTGTCTTATTGTAAGGATTTACTTTTTTATTTATAACCTTGGGCCATTAACATTAAATAACAAAAATCTTTTTCTTTTATTCTTAATTTCTCACATAAAGAATCATCTTTCCAAATTATAGCTGTGTCTAAGTAACAATTTCTTCTCTCGAGATTTAAATTGTCAAATTCTAAAACATCTAGAGGAATTTTATCACAGAAATAAGGATTTTCCACAATAGCTTGGCAATAAACTTGAGGAGGAATACTGTTAATTATACCCGAATTTTTAAGTAAGCTTAAGTATACCAACTGGCATATTTGAGAATTATTTTTGCTTTCAGCAATTATTTTTTCTATTTCTTGTTTCAAAAAACAATAGGGGGCCGAGCCAAATTCAAATAGCCCACAGGTCCTTTTCAAATCATTTTTTTGTTCTTTTCCTAGGAAGGTAGAAACTATTTCTTCCTTGTCAAAATCTTTGTTTTCTATTATTGAAAAACATAATTTTTTTATTTGAGAATTTTGAATTTTTTTACAAATCTCTGGAAAGTCTACCTTTTCTTTTTTCTGATAAGGAGAAACAGAGAAGCTTAAAGAAACCTTATTATAAAATTTTACACTTAATAAATAAATAAAAGGAATGGAAATAAAGAAAAAAAGAAGAAACAAAAAAGAAATTTTTATTTTGTGGGTTTTAAAATTTTTTTTCATCTTCTCTTTTTGGATAATATTTTTTTCTATTCAATTCTATCTAATTATATACAAAATGCTGTGGGTCGTGAAAATGGTGTTGAAAATGGTGTCAACTCTGAATTTTCCTAGAAAAAATGGGGTCACGTCTATTTTTTATAAATAAGCTTTCTTTGCTTTCAAAATAACTTTATTTCTTATAAATTTCAAGTCAAATCAAAAACCCGAAAAATCGGGCCAATAATGCCGTTCGGTTTCTCGAACCGCGCTCAAGGTTGCTGGCCATCGTGGACAACGTTAGAACCGTGTTTCAGCGATCAGATGAGTATATTTACATCCCAGACCTCTCATTACACGGGCAGATTTAGTTTACTGATCAACCCTACCCTGCTACTCACTATTTATAGCAAAATCCGAGCCTATGGCTCGCGAATTAGATAAAGACTATAAGTTAGCTAAAAATCATAAAGAAACTAATAATTTACTATCAGATTATCTTAACAGCCTAAACAAAAAAATCTTGCTGGATTTATCAGAATAAAATTATTAGTTTTTTTAAAATTTTTAAAACGAGAGAATTATCTAAGTAGGTATAATATAGCAAATATTATAAAAATTGTCAAGGATTAACTTCTATAGAATAACAAAAAGAGGTGCTAATTGCACCACCTTTCACTAGCTCTGGGGGCTGGACGATGCTCAAGCCTGTTTAACAGAGATTTAAATAAAAATAGGCATCTTTTATTAACGCCAAAGTAATTTTTGCAAATTTAACATATTTCGTTTGACACGACTTATTATCAGAACTAAAATTAAAACATAATTTAATAAAACCAAAAAGACAAAAACCCGAAAAAACCGAGGTTAAAAAAAATATGAGTAATGACAAAAACAATCATAAAAAAAGAATGGCAATGATTAGCGTTCATTCTGATCCATCAGCTAAGTTAGGTGAGCATGAAACAGGAGGACAAAATGTTTATGTTTCTGAATTAAGTAAGGCTTTGAGACAAACAGGCTGGTCTGTTGACATCTTTACCAGATTAACTAGAAAAAGAACAAAAATGATCAAAGCTTATGGAAAGAATATAAATATTTTATATATAAAAGCAGGTCCTCGCTATTTTATACCTAAAGATAAAGTACTAGAAAAATTACCAGAATTTATTGCTAATTTGCTTATTTATAAAGAAGAAAACAAGATTGATTATAAGATAATTCATGGAAATTATTATTTAGGTGGCTGGGTAGCTGCCCAAATTAAAAGAATACTTCGTGTCCCAATGATAGAAACCTTTCATTCATTGGGACATATTCGCCATCGCACCTTAGAGAAATTTGAGAAAGAAGACATTAATATTGAAAACTTTAAAGAACGACTAATGGCTGAAAAAGAAATCATGGAAGCAGCTGACACTATAATTGCAACTAGTCCTTCAGAAAAAAGAGACCTTATGCATTATTATGATTTTGATTTGGAGGATAAAATAAAAGTTATCCCTTGCGGAGTTAATTTAAAACGTTTCAGGAAAATAAACATTGGAAATGCTAGAAATTATATTAATCATTTTTTTAAAAAAGACAAAATTATCTCATATATTGGACGAATGGATTGGCGCAAAGGAATTGAAACACTAATTATGGCCTTCCCTTTAGTTTTAAAAAGGCTGCCTGAATTAAATTTAAGTGTAATGATTGTAGGTGGAAAAATCGGCAAAAAGGGTAATATAGCTGACAAAAAAGAAACTGCCCGATTAAAAGACTTGGCTAAAAAATTAAAGATTGAAAAAAAAGTCGTTTTTTTAGGCAGAAGAAATCAAAGCAAGCTCCGTTACTATTATTCAGCTAGCGACATTTTTGTAATTCCCTCTTATTATGAACCATTTGGCATGACAGTATTAGAGGCAATGCGCTGTGGCGTGCCTATTATTGCCTCAAATGTAGGCGGACTTTCCTATATTATACAAAATGGAAAAACAGGAATCTTTTTCCCGCCAGGAAATTATAGAATCCTGGCAGAAAAAATCATCCGGCTTTTTAAAAACGAAAAATTAAGAAATAAATTAACTAAAAACGCTGAAGTAATTGTAAAAGAAAACTATAACTGGAATAAAATTGCTACGAAGATGTCAAAATTATACCAAGAATTAATATGAAAATAGTTCAAATAGCGCCATTTGAAGAAAGTGTTCCTCCAAAAAAATATGGTGGAGTTGAATTAGTGATATATAATATCGTCCAAGAATTAGTTAAAAAAGGCCACCAGGTCTATCTTATAGCTTCTGGTGACTCTCAAACAAAAGCAAAATTATTGCCGGTATTCCCAAAAACTCTCCGAAGTTACACTGAGGCTCAGGATATGAAAACAAGAGATTCTCTAAAATTTATTGGCGTTGGTAAAATACTTGAACATCTAAAAAATATTGATGCTGATATTATTCATAATCATTTAGGCTGGCGATTACTTCCTTTTTCTCCGATTATAAAAATGCCGATTGTCACTACTCTTCATGGCCCGCTTTATATTGATTATCAAAAATTAGTTTACGGTAAATTCAAAAAAAATAACTATGTCTCAATCTCTAAAAATCAACGAGAACCGTTTCCAAGTCTCAATTATGTTGGCAATGTTTATAACGGAATTGATACCAGTATTTTTCCATTCAACAAAACACCTAAGAATTATTTAGCCTTTCTAGGAAGAATGTCACCAGAAAAAGGCCCAGTTGAAGCAATAAAAATAGCGAAAAAAGCAAAAATGGAACTTATTATGGCTGCGAAAGTTGACGTAGTTGATAAAAAATATTTTGAAGAACAAGTAAAACCACTAATTGATGGAAAACAAATTAAATTTATTGGAGAAGTAAACCATAAAGGAAAAATAAAGCTTCTAAAAAATGCTAAAGCACTTATAGCTCCAATTCAATGGAGAGAACCATTTGGATTATTTCTAATAGAACCGATGGCCTGTGGAACGCCTATAATTGCTTTTAATCGTGGTTCAGTGTCAGAAATCATTAAAGACGGAAAAACTGGCTTTATAGTTGCCCCTTTTAATAAAAAAGCTAAGCCGAATATAGAAGGATTTGTAAAAGCAATAAAAAAGATTTATCAAATGCCAGAGACTGAATACAAAAAAATGCGGTATAATTGTCGTAAACATGTTGAGAAAAATTTTAGTTTAGAAAAAATGACTAGTGAATATGAAAAATTATATTATAAGGTTTTGAAAGGACTTTAGCTTTTTTTATTTCCTTCAAAAGTTGGATTAAATTCTTGACTCTCATACTTAATAGTTATACCAATTAGCTAACACCAGCTAAATTACTAACAATGATTTAATCCCTGTGATTCAGACCGCTATAATGGAAAATCGTGTCAACTCTGAATTTTCTTATTGTAGGCAAATATGAGAAAAATAGAGTTGACACGATTTTTCTTATTTTATCAAAAAAACCGCTCTAAGAGCGATTTTTTACGTATGTTGGGCTGGTTGGACATAGTTAGAACCTGTTTTATGGATTGCCTAACGGTTTTTACTTTAGACGCTCTTTCTTAAAATAAATTCAAAATTTTTATTATTGGCTTAAAATCATCTCCGATAAACACTAGGTCAAATTGTTTTGTAAATTCATTCAATTCACTATTATCATTGCCATACTTTGGATCATAAATTGCAATCCTTATAACATTACCTTTTCCTTTGACCATTGGAACGTCATCAAGACTATCTCCTATTAAAATTGTTTTAGGTCTTGCTACCTTTATTTTTTTTATCTCTTTGTGACCTTTTTCCCTTTTATTCAAAGAATGAATTAAAGTATCTTTTTTCCAATCAGTTATTTTTCCCTTAGAAACGGATAATTCTGTGGAAAGCACCATTGTCGGCTGAATTTTTTCCTTTTGGCACCACGACTCTATTACATTTTTAATACTAGCTGAAATAATTATCGTAGGAATGTTTTTTTCTTGGCAAACGTTAAAAAATTCTCGTACAAAAGGTCTTGTTTGCAATAAACGAGATGCTTCTTTAATTCTTGATTCCTTTAAACCAATAAATAAATCGAGATTCCATTTCCACCACCTAATAGCTTGAGTTACGGAAAGTTTTTGCTTGAGTTCAAAAGCTCTATACTTTTTATATTTTTCAATAGATTCTAATTGTTTTTCTCTTGGCACAAACTGTTCCATAGCATCCCAAACAGTTATGTTTCGTCCTTTTTCATCCTTTCCCCTGACTAACGTCTTGTCAAAATCCAAAACAATATGTATTTTTTCTTTACTTTGTTTTTGGAAAGATTTAATTTTTTTAATAATAGCTTTCTTATCTTTAACTATAAAGTCTAGATATTTATTTTTCATACAAATTATAAGTAGCTGGCATTCTCAGTCTAGAACCTAGGTTTTAAGAGGAAATTAAGGGCTTTTTGAGGCTGTCCCACAATGCCTCTCGGTCGGGGCTGTTTTAAGCTAAAATGAGACAAATGAGACACTACTTAAGGGTACATTTTGGTGTCTCATCTGTTCAATCTAGAAACGAACTCTGTCCTGGATTAATGATAAATTCAATAATCAGAATCAAAGCCATGTAAAGAATAATTGCTAATAGAACAATCTCAGTCAATTTTACTAATACCCCCAATACTTTGGGCAATGGTTTAAACAGTTTTTGACTAAAATTTCTTAATTCCATAAACTTGGTCTGGCCTACTTTCCACTGGTATCCGCCAGTAGATGGAAGTGAAGGTAAGTAGCTGTCTGGTAGTAGGGGCCATTGGTATATACTTTGTACTGCGTAAGTTTTTCTTCTCTGATAATCTGTCCGATAACAGCGTAGGCGTCAACAAGATACTCTCTGTCTGACTCGGAAATATCACTGGCATCTTTTATATCCCTTTTTGGGATTATCACATAATGAATTGGGGCTTGATGAATTGGAGAATCTATAACTATTATCTTATCTGTCTCTCTTACAACTAATGGTATTATATCAGGAAACTTCTGGATACCAACCGAACCAATCAATCCTAATAATTCATTTGGGTTCAAGCAATTTGTATCGCAGATGTCAACTGCCAAAAACGACCGGGGCTGGATATCTCTAAATAAATATCCGCCAACTATCATTCCAGAAATAAAGACAATCGACAAAGCTACAATTTTTTTGAAATCCATAATCTTATTATATATCGATAAAAACACTTTAAGATGATGCGTCTCGGTCACCTGACTTAGCATATGATTGCTGCGGGGCTAGGATTCGAACCTAGATTGATGGAGCCAAAACCCATAGTGCTACCATTGCACCACCCCGCAATGTGTTTTAAGCGTTTAAAAACTCAACCACCTCTACAACTGCCAATTCCAACGGCAGCTGCGGTATTGAAGCGTATCTTATCTTATTCTGAGCTTCAAGGAAAGTGTTTAAAATTCGTCTTAAATCAGTTTCTTTAAATGTTGAAACCTGATTTTTAAGCATAGCTATTTCTTCTTTTGTCAGACCTGATAAATATTCAACCGAACTCACAGGATTCCCCTCCCCCATTATTTTTAAAATCAATCCTTTTCTTAAATAATTAATCAGGGCTTTCGAAAACTCTTCCAAGTCTAATCCTTTATCAGTAATTTCATTCAAATAATTTATTGCTTCAAAGCTTTTCTTATTAGCCATAAAGTTAGTGAATTTGCTGACTGTTTCTATTTCAACCAAGCCAAGCAAGTCTTTAATGTCGTTAGATTGAATTTCATTTTTTGAACCCTGAAAAAGAATTGCAACCTGATTTAGCAAGCCTTCTGCATCTCTTATAGCTCCAGATGAATTCAAGGCAATTAATTCCATTGCTGGCTTATCAATTTTAATACTTTCTTTTTTGCAAAGTATTGATAATCTCTCCATAATTTCAGGCAAAGTGGATTTTTTAAAATCAAACCTCTGGCATCTTGAAATTATTGTTGCAATCATTTTATGAATCTCTGTTGTAGCTAAAATGAAAATGACATGAGCTGGAGGCTCTTCCAACGTTTTTAAAAGCGCATTAGCAGCATCTTTTGAAAGCTGATGAGCTTCATCTAAAACAAATACTTTATATTTTGATTTTGTTGGAGAAAATTTAATGCCTTTTTTTAATTCTCTTATGTCATCAATTCCCCTATGAGAGGCTGCATCAATTTCAATGAAATCCATTGCTCGTCCTCTTACAATTTCATCACAAGATGAACATTTATTACAAGGTTCAAATTCTCCCTTTTTTCTGTTTTCACAATTAACAGCTTTAGCTAACAACCTAGCTATTGTAGTTTTTCCTGTTCCTTTTGGTCCAGAAAGCAAATAGGCATGAGAAACTGTTTCATTAGAAATTGCATTGCTTAAGGTCTGAACGACATGTTTCTGGCCAATAATTTCAGCAAAAGTTTGAGGCCTGTATTTTCGATATAAAACAAGAGACATGGTTATATGGTTAAATTTTATTTGAACAAGCTAATCCTGCCCAAACTTAGTTTATTTTTTAAAAACAATAAATTTATAACCTAAAAAGTTCCAGATAAAACCAGTAAAAATAGCAGTCATATTTGCAACACTTGCCCACATTCGCTCGTTTACTCCGAATCTTACACCAATAATATTTAGCACAATATAAATAACTATAGTATGAATTAAAAGTCCCCCAATCGTTATAAGGAAAAACTGCACTGCCTCTTTGGCTTTATTTTCAGTATCCTTTTTTTGAAAAGTCCAGAATTTATTCCAGAAATATGAATTTACTGCTCCAAAGCTGAAAGATATAGTTTTAAACAAAACAGGCAGCCAGCCAGAAGTAATGGAAAAAAACCATATTAAGAGATCAAATATTCCCATATCAATGGAACTATTTAATATTCCAACCAAAAACGATTTTCCAAACTGTATAAGAGTGCGAGTTCTTTTAAAAACAGTTTCTAAAACCCAGACGCCCAGTAAAGACAAAACAGGTAGAAATATTGGAAAATATCTTAATGCTTGTTCAGGAAGAATTCCTGTAAAAAGGGCGACATTGGGCAAGATAAGTCCGCACGCTAAACCAATAATTAAAGAAGCTAAAATATCTGCCTTTTTCATTAAGCCATATTATCATGAATTTAGGAAAAATCAAAGCAAAAAACATTGATAAAAGGTTAAAATTTATATTTTTTTAAATAAAAAAAAGAGCTTGATTATTCGCCCTTTATTGAAATTTTAATAAAAACTTTTTAATTCTTTATATCTAGTCCTTATTGTTACCTCAGAAACACCAGCCGCCTCAGCTATCTGTTCCTGGGTTTTCTTATCACTATTTAGCATGCCTGCAAAATACAAAGCACCTCCTGCTAATCCACTTGGGTCCTTTCCGCTCTGATTATTAGCATTACTTAGAATTTCCAATGCTTTTATCTGAGTTTCTCTTAAAATACCGAGTTCTCCCGAAATTGACTCAATATAATCCCTAGGATCAGAAGGTAGTACTTTTAAGTTAAGCTCTCTAATTAAAGTAGAAGAATAACGAGAAATTTTACCCTTTTCGATTGGAACTATTTCAAGAATCTTATTAATTTTCATCGGCTTTTTCTTTATCTTACAGGCAATATATATAGTTGCCAAAGCAAGAGTTTCAAAACTTTTACCGCGGGTATTAGTTTCTTTTAAGATTCTTGTAAAAATTTTTTCCGCTTCTTTCTTAATTGGTCTAATAATTTTTAAGGATTCAAAAAAACGCTTTAAGAAAGAATTTGCATTAATAATTCTCCTCTCTTCTTTAGATAGATTGCCGTATATATTTGGGAAACGTTGGAAACGATCAAATTGTGACTTCATAAGGGGTGAAAGTTTTTTTCGAAAAGCGTCTTGACTTCCTCGAATAATAGTTCCTATAGGGAACTTCGGAACTTCAGTGTGGATATCTGGTTTTCTCTCTCCTCCTTTTGGGTCTAGTGTTTCATCTATAATAACCAAACCGCAGTCTGGACAAATAATATCACCTCGTTTAGAAATAAAATTTGACTGTTTGCACTCCGGACATACTTTAGTAGAATCAATATATAATTCATTTATTGTGGATATATTTTTTTGCTTCAATCACATCACTTATCCTTTTTTAAAAGTACATTATATAATTTATATATAATATTTCTTAATACAATAAAGTTCCTAATTTTGTCAAATAGTTAAAATCTATTATAATAAATCTAGACAGAATCTATGTTAAAAATATACAATACATTAACTAGAAAAAAACAAATTCTAAAACCAATCAGAAGGGGAAGAATTGGTCTTTATACATGTGGACCAACTGTTTATTGGTTCGCCCATATCGGAAATTTAAGAACATATCTCTTTGAAGACATCTTAAAAAGAACACTAGAATACAATAGTTACAAGGTAAAACATGTTATGAATATTACTGACGTAGGACACTTAACTTCAGATGCTGATACTGGTGAAGATAAAATGGAAAAAGGAGCTAAGAGAGAGAGAAAAACAGTCTGGCAGATAGCTGATTTTTACACAAAAGCTTTCAAAAAAGACCTAAAATCCCTTAATATTTTATCGCCTAATGTTTGGATTAAAGCCACAGATGCTATAAAAGACCAAATAGATCTAATAAAGATTTTAGAGAGAAAAAGATTTACCTATAAAGCTTCAGATGGGATTTACTTTGATACCTCAAAATTAAAAACCTACGGAAGGTTAACAGGAAAGAAAAAAAAGAAACTAAAAGCTGGAGCAAGAATAAAAATGGTTGAAGGAAAAAAGAATATAACAGATTTTGCTTTATGGAAACTTACTCCAGATGGTATTAAAAGACAAATGGAATGGGATTCTCCCTGGGGCCGCGGTTTCCCTGGATGGCATACAGAATGCGTAGTAATGTCAATAAAAGAGTTAGGAATGCCTTTTGATATCCATTGTGGAGGTATTGATCATATCTCAATCCATCACCCCAATGAAATTGCTCAGGCAGAAGCAGCTTACGGAAAAATTTTTGCAAAATTCTGGATACACGGAGAGTTTTTAATCTTAAAGAAAGGAAAAATGGGAAAATCAGAAGGAAACATTATTATATTAGAGACCCTGATTAAAAAAGATATTAATCCCCTTGCCTATCGTTACTTAGCCTTAAATGCTCATTACCGTTCAAAAATGAATTTTAGTTGGAAAAGCTTAAAAGGAGCAGAAACAGCCTTGTATCGTTTAAGAGAAATAATCAGAGAATTGAAAACAAGCAGCACAAAACAAGCAACAAGCAATAAAACAACGAAAGATTACCAAGAGAAATTTTTGAAATTCATCAATAATGATTTAAATACTCCCAGAGCCCTAGCCTTGATGTGGGATTTAACAAAAGATAAAAGCTTGTTGAGCAAAGAAAAATACAAGCTTTTGCTTGATTTTGATAAAATATTTGGCTTAAAATTATCTAAAATAAAAAAAGTAAAAATTCCTGAAGAAATCAAAAAACTATCTAAACAAAGAGAACAATTAAGAAGTAAAGATGAGTGGAAAAAAGCTGATAAAATAAGAAAACAAATTGAAAAGATGGGGTATAGGATTGAAGATACAGAAAAAGGAACAAAGATAAAGAAACTTTAACTGTCTTCAATCACTTTTTCCACCCATTCTAAAATATCTTTGGTTAATAACTTCTTAAAAGTATCCTCTAGAGAAAAACCATTATTTTCTTTTTGAGATTTGTATTTCTGGCAAACATTATAAAAATCTAAAATCTGGTCTGTAACAGTTTGCCAGGAGTATTGTTTCACCTCTTTAATACCTTTTTTTGAAACTTCCTCTCTTAAGCTGGGGGTTTTTATTAAAACCTCTATTTTCTTAGCCAATGCTTTGTAATCCTTTGGCTTTGTTAAAAACCTTCCTGAAGATTTGTTTTTTAAAACCTCTTTGTAGCCTTGATTGGCAAAGGCAACAACTGGTGCACCACATGCCATTGCTTCTAAAAGTACTAAGCCAAAGCTTTCTCTGTAAAGCGCAGGGCTAATAAAAATATCAGCTGTTCTATAATAAGGAGCAATACTTCCTGATACCCTGCCCTCAAAAATAACTTCCTTAAGTTTATTGTTTCTAACAAATCTTTTACATTCCTGTTCTAAAGGACCATCACCTACTATAATCAATCTCAAATTTGAAAATTTCTTATTCAAAATTTTAAAAGCTTTTAAAAGATAAATTAAGCCTTTTCTCTCTTCAATTCTTCCAAGAAATAAAAGATTGATTTTATCGTCACAATACTTCTCTATTTTTGAAACATTGATATTAAATCTATCTAAATCTATGCCATTGGAAATAACTTTTTTAGGCCCTTTATAATATTTAAAGTAATTTAAAATCAAGGGAGCCACACCTATTACTCCATCTATTTTCCACTGACAAATTCTATTTAGAAGATAAAGAAAACTAGGAAAATGTTTTAAAAAAGTACTACCCTCTATATTTGAATGAAAGGTTAAAACATTTAAGGTTTCTTTGGCTGCAGGGCTGATTAAAATCTGAAACACCGAAGGAAAACCAAAATTATGAAAATGTAAAACATCAAATTTCTCTCTTTTTAAAGTTCTTTCAATTGATATTGGATTAAAATTAATATCAAAATCAGCCTGAGTACCGCTAAAATCTATTGGAAAAGAAGTGCCCAAAAGAATGACGTCTTTACCATAATTCTCTGATCTTTTCCTTCTAGGAACAATAATTTTTGTTTTATGGCCTCTGAGTCTTAAGTTTTTTGACAAATCCAATACGTGTCTTTTTACTCCTCCAGGCTGGGAAAAAGTGTGAAAAGTGATTAATCCTATTTTCATAATTTAAAATTGTTTTAATAAAAGATTTTATCAAGAAAGCCAGATTCTTGCCAATTAGCTTTTCTCATGTTAAAAATTAAGTGAACATGGCTAAACAATTACCAGAAAAATTACCACCTCAGTCTATTGAAGCTGAGCAATCAGTATTAGGATGCTTGATGATCGACAGGTCAACAATTCTCAGGATTGCTGATTTTCTAAAACCCTATGATTTCTATAAAAAAAGCCACCAGCAAATTTACAAAACCTGTTTAGAACTTTTTGAAAAAGATGAAGCAATTGATTTTTTAGCTGTTTCAAACAGACTAAAAGAAAAAGGTGTTCTTGAAGAAATAGGTGGAAGCGCTTATTTAACTGAATTAGTGAACACTGTCCCTACTCCAGCCAATGCTTTTAACTATGCTAAAATAGTTGCTAAGAAAAGAGTTTTAAGAGATTTAATAGATGCTTCGTATGAAATAGGTCAGCTAGGATACGAAGAAAAAGAAGACACAGATGTTCTTTTGGATAAAGCTGAAAGAAAAATATTCAGCATTGCCCAAAAAAGCTTAACTCAGGACTTTGTATTAGTAAAAGACGATTTAGAAGAAGCATTTGAAAGAATTGACCAATTATCAAAACATAAAGGAGGTCTAAGGGGTCTTTCCAGTGGACTTTCTGACTTAGATAATATTTTAGCTGGTTTTCAGAAATCTGATTTACTGATTTTAGCTGCCCGGCCAAGTTTGGGAAAAAGCGCATTAGCTTTAAACTTTGCATATGATATTGCAGTTAACCAAAAAATTCCTGTGGGACTTTTTTCTTTGGAAATGTCAAAAGATCAGGTAATTGACAGATTAATTTCAAGTATCTCTGGAGTGGATTTATGGCGATTGAGAACCGGCAGATTGTCAAGTGAAGGCGAAGACAATGATTTTACAAGAATTCAGCAAGCGCTTTCAGTGTTATCAGAAGCTCCAATTTATATTCATGACTCATTATGTTCTAATGTTTTACAAATGAAAGCAATGTCCAGGCGGCTTCAAGCTAGAAAAGGACTGGGGTTGATTATAATTGATTACTTGCAGCTTATGGAGCCAATGGACCCCAACACGGGCCCTGTTCAGCAAGTATCAGAAAATTCCCGTGCTCTAAAATCATTAGCCCGAGAATTAAATATTCCTGTTTTGGTTGTATCACAATTATCACGAGCAGTTGAACATCGTTCTCCTCAGATTCCAAGATTAGCTGATTTACGTCAAAGCGGAAGCATAGAGCAGGATGCGGACGTAGTTATGTTTATTTACAAAGAAGACAGATACAGGCCTGAAACTTCACGAAAAAACATTGCTGATTTAATTATTGCTAAACATCGTAATGGGCCTGTTGGAAGAGTTGAGCTATATTTTGACGAAGGAAGAGTAAGCTTTAGGACTTTAGAGAAAACTTTTCAAGAATAAAATTATGAATTATCCATCGAGTATTCAAAAATTAATTGATTTGTTTTCCAAATTCCCAACAGTCGGGCCAAAAACAGCTGCCCGTTTTGTTTTTTATCTTTTGAAATCTGACAAAGAAGAGGTTAATGAATTGATATTTTCTATTTCAAACCTAAAAAGAAATATTAAAACCTGTTCTTCGTGCTTTAGCTCTTTTGAATCAAATTCAAATGAATTATGTGAAATCTGCTCTGACAATTCAAGGGATAAAAACCTACTCTGTATTGTTGAAAAAGAAATTGATTTGAAAACCTTAGAAAGAATTAAAAAATACAAAGGCAGATATTTTATTTTAGGAGGAGTAATCAGTCATTTAAAAAAGGAAGGTAAGAAAGAAATAAGAACTAAAAAGCTAAAAAAAAGGATTAGGCAAAATCCTGAAATCAAAGAAATCATTATTGCTACAAACTCAACAGCTGAAGGAGAAGCAACTGCCCTCTATTTAGAAATAGAACTAAAAGAGTTTAATAAAAAAATCACCCGTTTAGCACGAGGATTACCTATAGGAGGAGAATTAGAATACGCTGACGAGGAGACCCTCAAAAGCGCCTTAGAAGATAGGAAATAGCTATACCTCTATCTTAAGTATCTCAACTTCAGTAAAGAGCTGTCTGTGCCCTTTTTTCACCTTATATCGCTTGCTAGCCCTATATTTAAAGATAATAACCTTTTTATATTTTCCTTGCTTTAATATCTTTCCAATAACCTTTGCTTTTTTAACTAAAGGATCCCCTATCTCTAACTTTTTTCCCTTTTCCAATAACAAAACCTCTTTAAAGGTTATTTCACTCCCCTCTTTTTTATCAATTTTCTCTATTTTTATTTTGTCTCCCGGTGAAACAATATATTGTTTTCCACCAGTTTTTATTACTGCTAACATATTAATCTTTTAATTGTTTGGTTTTTTGTTCTTCATTTGTTTCTAATAATTTATCAACTCTATCTGAAAATAAATTTAATCTTTTTTCAGAATTATCATATGCTGAAGTTGCATTTTTTAAGTGACCTCCAAGCTTTCTAAAACTATTTATTAACTTAGAAGCATCCTGATTGATTCTGTTTAATCTTTTTAAAATATGCTGGGTCTGTTTTGAAATTCGAGTGTCCTTAAACCATTGCTCAAATGCACGAAGCGTTAAATAAATTGTGTTTGGAGAAGTTAAAACCACTTTTTTCTTCCAAGCATAATTAGCAATGTCCTGTTCTCTTAGATTAAACATTACTTCGTAATAGATTGCTTCTGCTGGAATATACATCAGGGCAAAATCAACTGTTCCTTCAGACGGCAGAATATATTTAGAACTTATCTCATCAACTCTTAACTTTAAATCTTTTAAAAATCTTAGCCGATAGGTTTTCTTTTCATCTTCTGACTGAGAATGAATCATTCTTTCAAAATTATCTGAAGAAAACTTTGAATCAATTGGCAATAACTTATTATCAGGAAGTTTCAGCACCGCGTCAACCCGTTCTCCTGATGAAAATGCATGCTGACTTTTCCATAATTCAGAAGGATAATGCTGGGTTAAAATGAAATTGAGCGAGGCTTCTCCCCATTGACCCCTTAGTTTTGGTGATTTAAAGATCTCCTGAAAAGAAGAAACATCTTCTACTTTTTTATAAATTTGCTTTAAACTCTCCTTTAAATGAGTGGTTTCTTTTGTGAACAATCTTATTTGATTATTAAGGTTTTGGCTTGCTCCCATCTGGCTGTCTCTAATTTGCTTTATTTGGTTAGTAATCAAACTGGTTAATTTCATGTCCAGATCCCTTATTGCCCCACTCTGATTATCATCTACTCTTGATTTTTTAATATAAAGGAAAATAGCTCCTGCCCAGCCGATGAAAGCCAAAAAAAACGCTAAAATAAAAAAAGAATCACTCATCCTTTGTACTTTAACCTACGGTTGAACTTAAGTCAACAAATATTTTACCTAAAATAAAGCTCAGCAAAAATAAAAAATATATAGATTCCGAACAAAAACAAGGCCTCTATTTCAGTGACTTTTCGCTCGCTTCTTACAAATTTAATAAAAAACAAGCAAGCAATTAAAGTAAAAGCAGCTCCTATTAAATAAGGGGAAAAATCAGTAATTGCAAATGGCGAAATTATTCCTACGAGACCTAAAACCAAAGCAGCATTTATAACAATTGAGCCCATTATATTACCAAGAATCATTGTTTTATGTCCCATTCTAATTGCTTTTATTTCAAAAGCTATTTCAGGAAGAGAGGTTCCAAAAGCCACTAAAGACACTCCAATAATCATTAATGATAAGTTAAAAGCTTCGGCTAGCTTTGAGGCAGAAAAAACAACTCCTTCAGCACTTAACAAAAGCACAGAGACTCCAACCAAGAATAAAAACATATCTTTTACAAACCTTTTAAAATGCTTCCAGCCTTTTTTTTGATTATTAAAAACCTTTCTAAATTTTTCCTCTTCAGCTATAAGCCGAGCAAAATAAAAAACCAAAGTTGCCAATAGAATCATACCGTCTTTCCTGGAAAACATGCCGTCAAGTATTAATATTAAAGGCAAAAGACTGTAAAGTGCAGCGTATAAAGCAGATCTTTGCAAAACCTTTCCTTTAATGTGTAAATCTTTACCAAGCAGTGCTCCAAGCGCCACCATAACAGTAAGAGCAACAATATTAGAACCAATAACAACCCCAAAAGGAAGTTCAGGTTTTCCAGAAATAGCTGATGTAACGCCGACAAAAACCTCAGGCAAAGAGGTTGCAAGAGCCATTAAAAAAGAAGCTACTATAAATTCTCTTACTTTTAGAAACTGGGCAATTCTAATTAACGCTTTAACCACCCACATTCCAGAGCGCACTAAAATAAAAGAAGAAATAATGAAAATAAGAATATATATCCAAGCCATTATTTTAAAAAGTATATTAATTCATATATTATACCAAAAGCAAAAACAAAAATTAGTGGAAAAACTAATAAAGACTTTTTTATTTCTTCTCTTTTCAGTAAAAGTTTTCTATACATTAACAAAATCAAA
>SDBT01001667.1_pt1 | contig 39452 bp, 66 predicted proteins | sample 2277101 | NCBI WGS metagenome assembly SDBT01 (sample SAMN10404973, study PRJNA504765) | marine sediment metagenome | isolation source: marine sediment core GS10_PC15, 103 cmbsf | place: Arctic Ocean: Southern Knipovich Ridge | collected 2010 | reverse complement strand
AGAGTTGCTGCAATATGGTTAGATAATTCAATGGGTGGAACTGTATCTGGTGAACATTACTCAGCATTTATAACAAGTGGTGGGGCTGCAAAACCAGACGCTGTTTTTGGCTTTGAAACTGGTGCAGGTTGGAGTAACTTTTTATTATTCGATGAAACTGCTTTTGACCAAGACCCTGTTGCAACAGCAACGATTGATGGTGGAACTCAAGACAAATACTTGAAAGTAGATTTGAGTGGTACTGCTTATGGGATAGCTCTTTATGCAATCTAATAAATAGTAATATTTATAAACTATAATACTTTCAATTTGATATGAAATTAAAATTAAACTTACATAATCGTTTAATTATATTAAGTCTTCTTCCGCAAGAAAATAACTTTTCAACCCTTAGAATAGTTAGAAAAGTTTCAAAACATCTTGGAATTACTGATGAGGAATATAAGGAATTTGGAATGAAGCCAAATAAAGAAGGGCGTGTTAATTGGGGTACAAATGAAGATCCAAAAAAAAGAGAAGAAGAATTTAAAAATTCACAAGTAGAAAAAGAATTTGAAATTGGAGAGATTGCACATCAATTAATTAAGACAGCTTTAGAAACATTGGATAAGGAAAAAAAATTAACTCAAGAACATTATCCAGTTTATGAAAAGATTATTGGTCGTGGAAAAGAAGATGTTGAAGATTCTGAAAAATAATGGAATATCCTCATAAAGATATTAAACAAATGATTTTTTCTTTTGACAATTATCCTCATAAAATTGTTTATTTTAGAGTACCCAAAGTTGCTTCTACTTCTATTTTAATATCATTAAGGAAAAAGTATGAAGTAATAAAGTGTGAAAGTTATGTCCCTGAAGCAGTAACATTTGCTTTTGTGAGAAATCCCTTTGACAGGCTTGCTAGTTGTTTTAGGCATGTAATTAAAAAAGGCTCAATGCAAAACATCCAGGAGAATCCAAACTTTTACAGGGACATGAGTTTTAAGGATTTTGTTGATGAGATAGAAAAAACAGAAATACAAAACATGGATATTCATTTCAGGCCACAATATACTTTTATCCCGGAGAAACCTGATTATTTAGGAAAGTTTGAGAATTTAAAGGAAGATTTTGAAGAATTATCTAAGAGAATCGGTCTGTCTGTTGAATTAACACATGAAAATAAAACAGATAAAACAATTTACAAAGATTATTATACTGAAGAGATAATAAAAAAAGTTGTTAAAATTTATAAAAAAGATTTTGAGCTCTTTGACTATCCCAAATACATACCAAAAATCATATAAACATTAAGGTAGTTATAATCGTATGGTTTCGTGTGAAAATTGTGGAAAGTCATTTGTAAAGAAAACAAAAAATATCTTAATTAACTAAAGATTTATAAAGAATATTTGTTTTGATTACTTATGAAAACCGCATGGATTCAATGTAAGCACAAAGGTTATGTTTTGAATATAATTGTCCCTGCAACTTCTAACAAATATAAATTTCATAGAGGGAGACCTAATCTAATTAAAGTAAAAGAAGATATTGAATTTTTTGAAAAGAATGATTACTATGAAGAAGTTAAATCTCCAAATGTTGTAACTGATAAAGTTGAAAAAGTTGAAGAAAAATTAGATGAAGAAGTTCCAGAAGGTGAAGCTCCTAAGAATCCAGATGTGGAATCGGTACCTGATGATTCTACAGGGCAAGATTCAGATGATGAGCCAGAACTAAAAAAATATTCTAAAAAAGAATTAAAGAAAATGAAGAAATCTAAATTAATAGAAGTTCTTTCAAAACTAACAACAAAAGAGTGTCCTAATAAGTTAGTAGATGCTAGAAAGTTAATTCTTGAACTTCAGGGGAGTAAATAATGGCTGGAGAATTAACTGCTTCTACACCTGTGCTTGTTGATGCGAATGATGGGGATGCAATTAAGGATGCTATTGATGCTTTAGTTTTGGCTCTTGTAACAGATGAACTTAGAGTTATTGGACCTATGGTTAATAATAAAGTGTGGATATTCAAAGTTACTCGTGCTGCGTGATAGATAAATATAAAAAACCTTAGTTCTTAATAAAAATATGAAAAACCTATATAAAATTTGTATAGTTTTACTATGTACATTATTATTAATAGTATTTGTAACAGGGCTTCCACTAATTCCTCAAGGAAACATTAATCTTTTAGATAGGAATAATATTACTAGAGGTTTTAATGCTTCTTTCTCAGGAAATGTTTCTGCTGGATTCTTTATTGGAGATGGTTCTGGATTAACAAATGTTGAAGCAAATGATTTAACGTGGTTATCTAACTGGTCAGCTTATAATGATTCTTGGAGTTCAACAACAAATGATTCTTATTTTTTAGTGGAGAATTGGAACTCAACAAATTTAACTTATGCAAATAATAATGTTAGTCTTACAAATTATATTAATTCCAACAATGATTCAGTAAATAATTATATAAGTTTTAATAATGGTTCAATTAATAATTGGGTAAGTGATATATTTATTCCTTATGTTGGAGCATTAAAAAACATTCTTTTTGGGGCACATAATTTTTCTGTAGATTCAAATGTTCTTTTTGTTGATTCTACTAATAATAGAGTAGGGATTGGAACTTCAAGTCCTACAGCAACTTTAACTATAAATACAGATGGTACTTCAACTTCTAACAGGGCTTTTGTGATTAATGATTCCGATGGAAACCTTATAATGGCTATAGATGATTCTGGACAAATATTTATTAAAGAACGAAATACTGTAGGAGAACCTTCATTCCCTTATTCAACAACTGATTTTACGCATTCTTTTACTGGAAATTCTTTATTAATTGGCAATCTTGATGGGGGTTTTGGGTTTGATATTGTATCTAATATAAATAGGATAACTTCTGTTGGTGGGACAGCTAGACCATTTTTCTTTGCTGATTCTGCTGGAGATTTTATGTTTGCTCCTGCTTCTGGAGAAACTTTTAATATTTTAAGAGATTTGAATGTAACTAATTCTATTTTAGATACTTTTTATGTAAATGTTTCAAATCAAAGAGTTGGAATTGGAACAGCAACTCCACAATCCACACTTAACATTAATGGAACTCTTGGTTCTTTAGCTGGAGGTTTAAGTTTCGGAGATGGAGATACGGGATTTTATGAGAGTGCCGATGATACACTAAATATTGCAATTGGTGGTGCAAGTAATCCTGTTGCTATAATTAATTCTCAAGGCATTCTTGGGACTGTAACTGGAGAAGCAGCAGTTTTTACTAATAAAGTCGCAACAGATGTATTACCAGTTTTAACATTTAGAAATGATTTAAATACAGGAATAGGAAGAGCAGGAGCAGATATTCTTTCTTTAATTGCTGGAGGTTCTGAGGGATTAAGAATAAGTGAATCAGCTAATATGGTTAATGTTACTTTAATTAACACAACAGGACATTTAATTTTGCCTATGAATAATGATGCAACTAGTCCGACCTTGGCTTTTGGAGATGGCGATACAGGGTTTTATGAAAGTTCTGATGATGTATTAAATTTTGCAGGACTACAATTACAAGGCTCAGCTTCAGGAACATGGAGATTAATGAATGAAATAGGAACTTTAACTAATCCTATTTATGCCTCGAAATTTGATACAAATACAGGAATGGGTACTGCAAGTGCAGATACGTGGGATATAATAGTAAATGGTGTAAATGCTATGCATTTTGACACTACTGGAGTCGGCATAGGAACAACAACTCCTCAAAGAAAACTTCATGTTGCAGGAGATATTTTAGCTAACGGAACAATTAATGCTACAACAGATATTTGTATTGAAGGTGGAGCTTGTTTAAGTGGAGTTTATACTAAAACAGAATCAGATGCAATTAATACTTCAAATAATAATTGGATTACAGAAAACAATAATTCAGTAAATAACCACATAGTTGAAGTTAATACCTCAATGAAAAATTATGCAGATTTCCTTAATACATCAAATAACAATTATATTCTAGAAAACAATAATTCTGTAAATAACCACATAGTTGAAGTTAATACCTCAATGAAAAATTATGTTGATGGTGTTACATCTGCAACAGCATTTGACTACTTTTTTACTAATGAAGCTTCAAATATTACTAATCACTTTAATATGACAGACATGGAATCAGGAGAAGCAGAAAGTCAAATTAATTCTGCAAGTTTAGGAGTAGGGACATTCAGTATTGTTAATTATACAACTGTTCAAGGAGAACCAGAATTTACAGGATTAAGACAAGGGATTTATGATGTTCATATCCATTTAAATAATTCAGGAACTAAAAATGTTAAAATAACACCAAGACTATGGAATATAAGTCAAGATGGAAGTAAAGGTAATTTATTAATTACTTTTGAAACTTCTGAATTTTTAACATCAACATCAATACCTTATGAATTACATGGAGTATTATCAGAAGAAACTTTTATAGGGGGGGATAGATTAAATTTAGAATTGTTGGCAGTAGTTAGTGGAGGAGGAAGTAATGTTGTAGTTACAGTCGTCCAAGAAGGAGATACAGATAGTCATATTACAGTTGAGACATCTTCTAGTGCTTTTAATAATATTTTCATTAGACAAGATGGTTCCAAATCTTTAACAGCTAATTGGAATCAAGGAGCTTTTAATTTAACAAATACTGATAGTTGGTTTTTAGGGATTATTGATGCAAATACTGTTAATGGTTTAACAGGATTTATTAATGCTTTAATTTCTACAAATAATGTAAGTATAAATAACAATATTAATTCTCAGAATACAAGCCAGACAAATTATATTGCTAGTGTAAATACATCTATGAAAAATTATGCGGATAGTTCTTTTGTTGAATTGTCTGGAGATAAAATGACAGGGGATTTGAATATGACTTCACATTCTAATGTAACAGTAGAAGTTAGGAGCAGATTTTGTTTAAACTTTGAATGTACGTCTTACATAACTAATAACGGAACTGCTACAATAATTGTTTAAAATGACAACTAAAAATTTTGGAAAAGAAATGGCGAAACTTAGAAAAGGGAAGACTTTTATAGAGTTATATGGAAAAAAAAAAGCAAAAGAGATAGGGAAAAAGATTTCTAAAAAAGTAAGTAAAAGGCAGAAAGGAAAAACTTGGGAAGAATCATGGGGAGAAGAATCTGCTAATAATGCAAAAAAAAAGTTATCTAAAAGGTCTAGCAATCAAAAAAATATGCTTGGAAAGAATCATTCAGAAAAAACTAAAAAGTTATTTTCAGAACAAAGAAAGGGTTCTAAAAACCCTTCTTGGAAAGGAGGAAAGTCTAAAGAAGGATATTCTTGGAATTTTAGAAAAATTAGTAAGGAAATAAGAGAAAGAGATAATTATCAATGTAAATTGTGTAAAAGATATATTAAAACACAAACAAAAAAAGAATTTTTGACAGCCCATCACATTGATTATAATAAATTAAATAATTCATATTCTAATTTAATAACTTTATGTAGTAAATGTAATTCTATTGTTAATTTTTCAAGAGAAGAATGGGAAATATATTTTAATAAAATTATGGTGGATTCAAATGACAACTAGGCGCTGGGTTAAGGTTGGGGCTGGTGTGGCAGCAGGAATCGTCACAATAATTGGATTCTTCGGACTTTTAATGACTTTATATAATTTTGAAATAACTGATTTAACAGGGAACTTTTCTTGTGAAGGAACTTATGAAAATCCTTGTATTTCGGAATTTAATGTTAGGAATCCTAATGGATATGTAGTAGATGTTTATTCTAAGAATCAAGTAAAACTAGATTTTAGTCCAGACATAAAAGACTATGCACTTTTTGTACCTGATGGAAGATGTTCTGCAACAGGAAAATGTGCTTGTGATTTAAAGGATGGAAGTCGTTTAGGATTTGAAGATTGGAGATGTGTTGATTTTACAAACAAAACAAAACCTAGGAAAGACAGAGTTTATAATTTTAGATTTGGAAGATATTCTACAACAAAATTTAGATTAGCTGGAATTAAGAATAATCCTTCTGATGTTATTAAGTGGGGCTTTGGAGTTAATGATTCTTATTTAGACCCTGTTTGGTATGGCCAAGAAATAGGTTATGAATTTCTTGATAATAATTATGTAGTTCATATCTGGAATACTCAAGATGATTATTATTTTGAAAAAGATGCTGGAATACAATTAACAAATCATTATGAAGATTATTGGACTAAGAATGTTTTTTGTTTGGGTTATTATTCAGGAGAAACGTGGGTTAAAATAAAGTGTGCAGACGAACTAGATAATTTCAATAGACAAATAGAATCTGATAATCTAACTTATGTTAATGCAACACTCTGGAAAGATATTAATTACTTTGGTTATGATATTAGATTAGGAATTAACTATTTATTAGAAGTAAATGATACAAATTTATCTATAACTATTTATGCTAAAAATATTGGGATTGATATTCCTTTTGATTTAGGTTTTGCTTGGAAAATACAAGAGGTTTATATTCCTGGACTAGGAGAAGATTATATTGATGTTAATGGTTCAAGTTATTTATTAAATCAATCAAATGATTTTCTTTTCAAAAATATGAATGAATCTTATCTGAAAATCCACGATTTAACAAAGTTTTTAAGATTAGATTGGGATGCTAGTTTGAATGATGCTGTAAAAATTGAGAGTAGTAACCAAGATGATTTTTATGTAATGGTTTTAATTAATGCTGGACATTTTAATCCGGGACAAGAAAAACAAACAACTTTTCAATGGATTGATGCAGACACAGTTGTAGATAGTAGTGTTTTTACTAATTATAATCAAAAAGTTAATCCAAGAAGTTTAGTTTGGACTGATAATAATGTTGGTTATATTTTATTTATAGACAATGCAGGAAATTTTCATTATAGAAAAACAACAGATGGTGGAGCTAATTGGGATACAGAAGTAAGTATTAGAGAAGGATCAATACAAAAAATTGCTGTTTGGTATGATAAATGGACAAGTGGAGATACAGGAGATGTAATTCATGTAGCATTTATTGATGCTGATGATGACGATATTACTTACAATAGTTTTAGTATATCTGATGATACTTTAGATGGAGAAATTACAGTTTTTAGTGGGACATCAGCAGCTTCTCCAGTTTCGGATTGGTCAGACGCAGGTATTTCAATAGTTAAATCAAGAGGTGGAAATATATATGTTGGAGGATGGATTGACCTTGATGGAGAAAATGGATTTTGGAGAGCAACAGATTCTCCAGCAACAAGTTTCTCAGCGAGAGTAGATACAGGATTCATTGAAGGAAATGCTGTAGATAGAATAATGTTCTTAGCAGGAAGTGAAGCAGATTCAGATGATATTTGGAGTATTTATCAAGATGTTTCAGCTGATATAATTACATTAAAAGTTTATGATAACTCAGGAAATTCTTGGAGTGAATCATCTACTATTGATAGTATATCTGAAAATGCTGTAATTTTTGGTTTTGATTCTATGGACAGACACTCAGATGGTCATGCTATTTTAGTATTGTGGAATGCATTACAATCCAATGATGGAGATTTAGCTGTTCACGATATAACAGATATAAATACATTCTCACAAAAAACAAATGTTGTTACAAATAGTAATACTTTTGGATTTTCTGGTTTATTAATTAACCAACAAAACGATGATTTATATGTGGCTTATACAACTGGGGTCACCACAGCAGCAATAACTTATCAACTTTCACAAGATGGAGGAGACAATTGGGATGGTCAGACAGCTATGAGTGAAACATCAGATGACCACAGACAGATAACTGGGGGAACAAGTGTTGGAGATGATGGAGGAAAATGGATGCCAATATGGTTTAATGATGACTTGGATGATATATTAGCAAATTTAGGAAATTCAATAACAATAAATGAAAGTGTACCTTTAGATACTTGCACTTATACTTCAGGAGATTGGGCTGTTGATTGCTCAGATAATTGTTCAATAGATTCAGATGTTAATTTGGGAAATAATAACCTTTCATTTAGTGGGGCAGGGGAATTTAATGTAAGAGCATGGATTAATAATACTGATAGGTTAGTTAAGAATGATTTTGAACTATGCAAAATATTTATATATTCAGGGGGATTCACTTAATCATGGCAACCTTAACAGAAAACTTACTTGGCTCTGATGCATCAGGAAATAATGAAGAATCTAATAGAGTTATAACATTATCTAATACTGGACTTACATCAAACAATGCTTTTTTAGTTATTTTAAATGGTTTAACTTTAACTGTGACTTCTGAATATACTGTAACACACTTAACTTCCTCGACTACAATAACCTTTTTGAATCCTTTATTAGATTCTCAGTCTGTAATAGTACAATATGAACAAGCTACTGTATCTACTCCGGGGGTTTATTGCCTTTCTTCAGATATATTTTCATTCTTACAAATGGCTTCAAATTCAGACCCAACATTTTTAGGAAAAACTGATTTTAGTGCATCTACTCAACCAACTAAAACAGAAGTCGATGCTTGGATAAATGAATCTGAGGATGAAATCGATAGAGGGACAATGTATGCTTGGAGAAGTGTTACAGTAACAAAAGAACAACATCATTTGAAGGGTCCTTCTTATCAAATTAGAGATGGTTCTGTTATAAAATTACTCCAAAGAAATATTAGGACTCTTACTGCAGGAACTGATTTATTAGAAATTTGGGATGGATCTAATTATGTTGATTATCTAACAGATAAAGTTGAAGGAAGAGATAATGATTATTGGGTTAATGAAGAATATGGAATGATTTTTGTAAAAGCTTATCCTTTTCGTTCACGTAGGACATTTGGTGCTAGAGTTACTTATAGATATGGGGAAACAGTCGTTCCTGGAAATATAAAAAGAGCTTGTGTTTTATTAACTGCAATTCACATGTTGCAATCTGAAGATAGATCTGTTTTACTCCCTGAAGGAACTAGCAACATTTCTTATAATAAGAAAATTGAGGACTGGGAGAAAAGGGCAGAAAAGATAATTTCTGATATGAGAGAGCTTCCAGTAATTACAACGTGACAGATAACATAGTTAGTAAAACAGTTGATTTACTTTCGAACAATTGGCTTGAAGCAAATACTGGAAGCATAAAACCATTTATTGCGAATATTACAGAAGTAAAAAGGGTCAGTGGAGATTCTGCTTTTGTTTATGAGGTTTCTGAAATACCCCAAGACAATGCTTCCGGGGCCCAATCAAAGAAAAAAACAAAAGTTGTCGCAGTTGATTTAAGAACTCTTAAAAACTTTGCTCAAGGAATTTTAATGAAAGAAGAAGTTGAAAGAATTTTTAATGCTAATCAGATTGATCCTTTTAGTGACCAAGTTTATTCAATTCAAGACATTACAGATATTCAACCACTCTCAGATAGAACCAGGGGATTGTTTAGATATAAGATTCTTGTTAAATTTGAGCAGTTTAATATTGCGGTATAATTAGAAAATTAATTAAATGCATAAAACATAAAAAACCATGGTAAAAATAGCCTGTAAACAAAGCGGATTAAATATTTCTAGCAATTTCCCAAGATTTAAATATAGTTTTGGAAAGTCCGGTGAGACATTAGAGATAAATGAAAAACATGCAGAAAAAATACTAAGAAACTCAAGTTTCTATTTGTCTGATGTACCAGTCAAAAAAGATAAAAAAACGCCTCAGAATAAGCCTAAGAAGGAGAAACCATGGGTTTTAGAGCTAGAAGAGATAAAAGGAATAGGTGAAAAACGTGCAGAAGATATTGTTGCAGTTTATCCTACTAAAGGCTCTTTATTAGAAGCAATTTCTGCTAAGGCAAAAATTCCATTCCGCGATGATGTTGTTGAAAAACTAAAGGAGGCGCTTATCCATTAAGTTTAAATAATTAAGGATATTGAATATTTTATGGCTGTACTACATGCAAAGCAACACACTTTTCTAATTGGACAAGAAAGTGATTATGGAACTCCTGTTACTGCAGATAAAGACGTGGGTTTAGTTCAAAATGTTACTCCATCAGATAAAAGAACTATTGAAGAAGTTTATGCTGCTGGTTCTAGAGAGATACAAGAATTAGTTGCAGGAAAATTTGAATCAAGTTTAGACCTTGAAGTTAATTTACAAAATGGAAGATTATTTGAATATTTATTTGGTACAGTGGGCCATGCTACTACTGGCGCAGATACTAAACATACTTTCACAGTTGGGACAACTATACCTTCATTCACTGCTGAACATAGTTTTAATGCTGCATCTGATAGAGTTTTTATTTATGAAGGGTGTAAAATTAATAGTGCTTCAATTAATTTAGATACTAATGGAATCTTAAAAATGTCTGCTTCAATATTAGCTCAAGCAGTCGATACTTCAACAGCTTCGGCTTCTGCTGCTGTTATTTCTAGTTTAGCAGTTTTACATTACAAACATTCTTCTCTTGCAACTGGAACTGCTGGAGCTGAAGCTAGTGTTGGAAAATTACAAACTTTCAATTTACCAGTAGAAAATAATTTAGAACAAGTTGATGCTTCTGGAACATTTGTAACTCAAGAATCTGTTGAGAGCAATTTCAAGATGGCATTTGATTTTACTATTATGTTTGAAGATTTAGATGAATATGCAATATTTTTAGGAGGAACAGCTCCTGCTCTTAGTCCAACTAAAAAGAGTGCTGTATTTAATGCTCATAATAGTGTGGCTTTAGGATCAGGAAGAAGAGAATTTTATATTCAATTAGATGACTTTTTATATGAAGAAGCTGGAGCTCCTGTAACAGTTGGTGAAACTGTAGTTGCATCATTCAAAGGAACAGCGACTGATTTAGGTTCAAATAAATGTTACTACACAGATAATATTGCAGGGGCATCTTTTAGTTAAGTTTATAAAGTATAACTTATTATAGTTTATATGGGAAAATTTGTTAATAGTTTTGAAGAGTTTATTTATGTTATTTCTTGTATATTATTATTAGGAACTCCTTGGATTCTTAAAATTATAATTAAACGAGCAATCATTGAAGCGAAGAATGCTGAGAAAGAGAGGTATAAATAATGCAAGTAAAAATTGATCTAAACGGAAAAGAAAGAGTTGTTACAATTAAGGGTATTAAAAAGAAATACCGAGGAGAATACTTAGATAAATTATTAGTTATGGAAAAAGCTTCTGAAGATAAAGATCTTAGTACTGAGGAAAAATTAAAGGCTGCTACAGAATTTTTAGATTGGGTTGAGAGTTTAGCAATTGAATATTCTGATTTAAAGGAAGAAGAAAAAGAAAATCTAGATATTGAAGCTTCAGATACTTTAAGGGATGAAGTTAGAGAATTATTGAGTCCTGTTTCTGAAACTAAAAAAAAATAATAAAAGAACTTGAGGAAGTTTCTGAGCTTCTTGAAATGAAAGATGGTGAAGGTATAGCCCAGAATTTATTTGATCAAGGAAAAATTAGTCCTTTGACTATTAGGCTTATTTCTACTGAGGCTTTGTGTGCAACATACAAAAAATTACCTCATGAAATCTATGAAATGGATCAATTATATTATGATTCTTTCTTAGCAATTCTCCGGGGAAGAGCAAAAGGGATAAAAAACGCAAATACAAAAAAATAAATACTCTAATATTCTGTATTTTATATGAAAAAGTGCTTATCTGAACAACATAAGAAAAATATAAGTTTGGGAGTGAGAAAAAGATATGAAAATGGTTTAAAACCATCCAGAGGAATGTTGGGTAAAAATCATTCTAAAAATACTAAGAAAAAAATAGGTTTAAAAAATAGTGGGACCAAAGGTTATATTCCATGGAACAAAGATAAAAAGGGAATTTATTCTGATGAAACATTAAAGAAGATGAGTGAGTCTAAGGAAGGAATTAAACCTTGGAATTATATTGATGGTAGAAGTAAAAATCCAGAACCTAGAAAAACTGTTAAAGGAAAACTATTCTCTCATATAGTTTGGTGTTCTCAGAAAGGAAATCATCCTTATGTTCCAAAAGGCTTTGTAATCCATCACATGGATTGTAATCCCAAAAATAACAATCCAAATAATTTGCAGTTGATGCCTGATAGAATCCATAGAAGTTTACATAATCAAATATCATTGAGGGGGTTGGGACGATAGCAAAGGCTGATATACGTGTGAGATTGGTTCCTGATTTGGGACAATTCAAAAAAGAATTAGATGCAATTGTTAAGGGTTCTGCTAAAGGAGCCAAACCAAAAGAAGAAGATAAAAAAAAGGATGAATCAAAAAAAGAATCCTCAAAAATATTAAGTGTTCTAAAGAAATCATTGAAAGCTTTGGGAGTGATTGCTTTGGTTTCTTTGTTAATTGGAGGATTAATGAAAATATTTGAACCAATATTAAAATTAATTGGAGTTGTTATGACATTATTATTTATTCCATTGATCCCAATAATGAAACAAGTGATGGTTGCGCTTGGAGAATTTGCAAAGAAGTCTGCAAAAAATGTCTCTGCTTTACTAGAGGGGGATATAGATTTATCAACATTTTTTGAAAATATTTTTGGAGATGTCGGAACTTTAATTGAACAAATAACTCCTATAATGACAGAATTTTTTGAGGAAACATTTGCAGCATTGTCCCAAGTAGTTTTAGATAATGCAGGAAAAATTGCAGGATTTATTTTAAAGATTGCAGGTCAAATAGCATTGTCAATTGGAAAGGCTGCATTTGGTCTAGGTGTTTTAATTGGGGAAAAATTAGTTGAGTGGGCTGAGAAATTTGGAAGTTTAATTGGAAAATTTCTTGGAAAAATAGTTGTTAAAATAGGTACTGCAATTAGTGATTTTATTATTAAAGTAGGGACTTCAATTAGCAATTTTATTCTCAAGATAAAAGGTGTGTTTGTAAACATAGTCACAAAAATAAGAAATGTTTGGTCTAATTTCATTGATAAAATTAGAGATGCTATTGCAGGTATTATAGATAGAATTAAAAACTTTTTTTCTCTAGGAAGAGGAAGGAATGAAACAACTGTGGGTGATGCGATTATTAGACCTAATGGTCAGATAATTAGAACAGATCCTAGAGATACTTTAATTGCAACAAAAAATCCAGAAGATTTAGGTGGTCAAGGAGTATTTTTCACTTTTGCTCCAGTGATTAATTTGCCTGGACCAATAAACTCTAGTTTAGATGTTAGAAAAGTTGCTGAAGAAATTGCAACTATTGCAATGGATGAATTATCAAGAAGAACAGGAGGATTAAGAATATGAGCTCAACATATACAATAACAGAAATAGTAGATGGTTCTCCAGTTGTAACAAATTTAGGAAGAATCCAGACTGATGGTTCTGATGGTTCTAATGGGCTAGTACCAATAACATTACCTGAACAAGATGCATCAGGAGCTTTATTAATTCCTACAACAGGACCCTCAGAAAGTTTTAGACTTGATGGAATTTTTTCTGGTTCTGAAGGTGAGATTACAACATTCATTGCTAAATTAAGAAAATGGGTGGCTGATGGATCTAAATTAAGTAAGGCTAATATTACTTACACTTCTCCTCTAGATGGTGCTGTTAGTGTGAGAGCAATTAACTGGTCAAAGAGATGGATAAAAGGAGATCCAAATAAAATAGGCTATACACTTGCATTAAGTCTTGGGACTTTTATATAATGGCAAAAAATAAACTTGTGAAAATTAATGGTGTAGATGTAAGTGCAAAAATTATAGATTATCAGATTGAATATTTATATAGGGAAGCGATTGACAAAGTTGTTATTAAATTTAGATTTGATGTAAACCAAGTTACTACATTATCCAAATTCCAGGAAGTTAATATCTGGGAAAATTATTCAGGATCATTAGAGACTAATGCTAATAGAAAATTCAATGGGAATATTTCTAAAATAGAGAGAGAGGTTGGAGTTATTACTGTAACAGTTTTTAGCTTTTTATGGAAGGCTATACAAAGTGAAGTGAATCAAACTTTTGATGTAAATATTGATACTGAGGCAGGAGTTGGTTCTGATATTTTTATTACTTTGGCGGGACTAGCAAACATAGATGCTGATAGTGGGACAGTTGAAAGTACATCTCCAACAGGAATAATCCTAGATAAATTTGTTTGTAATAGAGCAGAAGTTTTTGAAAGAATGATCACTTTGGCAGATATTTATAATTATCAAATTTTTGAAAGATACACAGATCTTAAAGTATATTTTCAACCACTAGGATTTGAAGAAAATAATAATATTATTTATGTTGGAGGAGATAATAATAATGTTCAAGAATTTCCAAAATGGAAGGAAGATTCTACTAAAATATTCAATAAAGTTGAAGTAATAGGAGCATTCCAAGAAACTAATTTAACTGAAACTTTTAATGGAGATACTTCTACAACTCAATTCACTCTTTCAAAAGTACCTGAGATTGTAGAAGTAGTAGTTGATTCTGTTGTTAAAGTAGGGGGAGTTTCTGGTTCTACTGCAACATTTGATTACTCAGTTGATAAATCAAATAAGCAGATTAATTTTGAAAGTGGAAGTACTCCTGGAAACGGATCAGATAATGTTGTTGTTAATTTTACTGTAAGAGAACCAACACCAGTAATAAAAGAAAATGAAACTAGTATCTCTGAATTAGACAGAACAATAAAAAACAGGTTTACATTTAATGATATTCAAAGTGTTGATGATGCTGAAAGAAGAGCTGATAATTTACTAGCCACATATTCAGATGAATTTGTCACTACAAAGATAAAAATGAGTCCTTCAATAGTTGAATCCTTTAACTTATTAGTGGGACAATCAATTAGAGTTATTGATGATAGGCAATTAATAGATAGAACAATGGTCATCAAAAAAATAGTTACTCGTTATCCTGAATCAGATGTTGAACTTGACTTAGGAGATGAAGAAATTAAAACAAGTTCTTTTCAATGGGATTCTACTATTAGATTAAAAAGACTCGAAGAAGAATTGTCTAGAGTGGGAGATATTGTTAGAGTTGTTAAATCCCCAAATCATACATTAATTGTAGATAGGAGAGATTTAGAAATTACAAGCCAAGACTATGATACTAATTCTAATGTAATTATTTTAGGTTTGGGAACACCTGAAGGTTTTCCTCCTTTAGGAACTGGTATATTAGGGACTCATGATGATGCTTTTTTAGCAGAAGTAAATCATACAATTAATCAAGGGAATAATATTTATGATGAAGATTTTAATGATATTATTTACAAAGATTCTGGAAATACTACTTCCACATGGACTGGGAATGATTCTGTTACTTTTACATCCGGACAAGTGGCCCAAAGTTCGAGTATTGATAAAAACAACGGAACTATAACAACTGCTCTTTTGACTAGTACAGAAGTTTCAGGTTCTTTTACTTATGAAATGACTGCAGATGGTTCTAATTGGGAAACTGTAACAAGTTCAGTAAAACATATATTTTCTAATACAGGAACAGATTTAAGATGGAGAGCAACTGAGAATGCTGCTTCAACAGGAGAGATTTCAAATTTGAAAGTTGAGGGTTACAAATAGACTTATAAAGTGGTTTATCATTAAATATATATGCCCAAAGGAATAAAAGGATTTCAAAAAGGAAATTCACTATATAAAAAAAGAACCCATTGGTCCTTAAAATCGAATAGGGAAGATATTATAAGAAAATTATCAGAATTAAATGAAGGGCAAACTGCTTGGAATAAAGGTAACCTTGCATATTCATTTAATTGTTTATTTTGTGGAAAATTGAATAAAACTTCTTATAAAAATAAAAAATATTGTAGTCATTATTGTGCTTCGAAAGGAAATAGATTTGGTAAAAAAGGACATCCTGCTTGGAATAAAGGACACGGACTTGGCAAAAATTATAAAGCAATTTCTAAAAGAATAAACGGAAAAAAAGTTTTAATTTCTCATTTAGTTTGGCTCGAAAATAATCCAAATGATAAAATAAAACATAACGAAGTAATACACCATGTTGATGGAAATCCTAGAAATAATAGAATAGAAAACCTAAATAAAATGCTTAGAAGCAATCATGTGAAATTTCACATGGAATTATTAAAAAACAAAATTATAAAAAGATGATGTTCTTTGAAACGATATGGCGGGGAAAATAACAAATGTTGGAATCACTCTTTTAGGTCAGAAATTTTTAGGAACAAGTTCTGAAGGAGTAATTTCTAAATTCAAAGTTGGAATTGGTCAAACTGATGCTGCTATTGGAGATACTGATTTAGAAATTGCAGTTCCAATTAATGATGGAACAACTAATGATGATGGTTCTAATACTATGACAGGTTCTTCTGGAGGAGATAATTCTACTAATAATACTACAACATTTAAAGAGGGTGGAGGAAATTCTGATGTTACTGCTCAGAATCTAATAGCAAATAATGGAAATGCAACAAAAATCTGGACAATTGCTAATTTAGCAAGTGCTGGAACAAATGCTTCAGGAACTCAACCTTTCGGATTATGGTTTTATATTAATGATGCAGCAGATTTAGCGAAATTTCTCTCGTCAGGAACTGCTCTAGAAATAAAGTTAGGGTCTGCTGTAGGAAATTATTATTCTAAAACTTTTACTGCAAGTGATTTAGCTGTGGGATGGAATTGGATAACTTCAAATACTGTTAATGTAAATGCTTTAACAGAGACTGGGACTGTTGCAGGAAATATTGATACTTTCATAATTGAAGTTACAACAAATATTTCAACTGATACTTTTATTGCTGGAGATGTTATTTATGATTTATTGAGGCAATGGGCTGATTCAGATTTAGTAAAAAACATGGATTCTGGTTTTCCCTCATTTAATACTTCAACTAAAGAAATCTCAAGCCAAGCAACTTTAAGTCTTTTAGAAGCAAATGGATTTCCTATTTCAGAAGTAGGAATAGAAAATGATGATGGAACACTTTGGTCAAGAGATACTTTTACACCTTTCTCAAAGTCCTCAACTGAAGAATTAAAATTTTCGCAACGTGACCTTTTTAATAACACTTAATTTCTAGTAGAAACATTTATTTAACAATACGTAAAAATTATAAACCCAAAAAACATCTAAGAATATGAGCAATGGATTATTATTATCAGTTGAGGAGTTTAATGAACTTCCAACCAAAGCAAAATGGACTTGTTTATATGAGAATCAAGTTAGACAAATTGAATTATCAAGCGGTCAAAAAAAAGAAAATTCTAAAATAAAACTACATCAAAGAGTACAATACTTTGCAATGAGTGGTTTATTAGCTTCTGTAGTATTTACATTTAAATTTTTCGCAGGGAGATTATAATGACACAAGTAAAAAAACCTTTTTGGAAAAGTAAAACCAAAATCGGTGCTGCATTACTTGCTTTAGGTCCGGTGTTAGTTACTCTTGGAGGACTAATTTCTGGAGATTTGAGCATTTTTTCTGCAGGGCAACAACTCTTAATTGAAGTTGGAGCTTTCTTAGCAGTTTGCGGTATTAGAGATTGGAATATCATTAATGGTATAAAAATTAAATAAGAAATAATTTTGAATATTCAAGATTAAAGAGGTTGGCTACTTAGCTTGTTAAAGTATTTTCGCCTCTCTTTAATTTTTTTTGAATATCCATGAACCTAGATATTTTCATTACTTAAAAGGTTTTTCATTTAATCCATAGGTATAAAAACAATATTTTCTTTGGTTCATCGAGGTATTTGATTCTTGTAATCATGTTAAGTTATCTTATTGAGGGTGGTCATAGTTCTGCTGTGCGTTCCAACACCCTCTTTTTTTTCTAGAAAGATTTATAAATGTTAAAACAATGGATTTTTATGGAACGTACAAAATTAAATTGTATTGAATTTAGAAGGTCTGACTTACGAGTTGCTCCCTGCATTTATGTCTTACATTATTTAGGCATAGCGGAACCTGTGGGCTCTGGGAATTTTTTGAAGGATTGTAATACTAATAAGAGGTATTTTAATGTAATGTTTTAATTTTATAAAAAAAATTTGAAAACTTAAAATAATCAATCTTAATCTGAAAAACAAAAAAATAAAGCTTAAATAAAGCATAAAACAAAAAAAATGGAAAAAAATAAAGAAAAAATAAACTTCAAAGAAATTCACAAAAAGCCAAATGCAGAATGGCGCAAACAAGTATTACAGAATAAACCTCTTAGTTTCAGACCCACAGATGAACAATTAAATTTACTAATTAATTTATTAACTATTGATAGAAGTGTTTATATAAAAGATGCTCTAGATATGAAAATGTTATTTCATAAGGATCCTGAGAAATTCTTTATTATTATGGCTAGGAAATGTCCAACTCCTTTCAAGAGAGCAAATAGAAAAGTAAATAGAGAGATAAAAGAAAATAGGTTAATTTATTAATGGTTGAAATAAAAAAGAAAATTCCACATCCAGATTATCACACTAAGGGAGCAGTTGAAAAAAAAGTAACACCTTTAAATGCTAGAATAAAACATACTAGAAAATCTTCTGAGATTAATGTTTCAAGAAATTCTAAAATAACAATTGAAAAAAAACCAACAAAAAAAGAAAGTGATTATTATAATCAAGTATTTGAAGAAGAAAGAGAAAAGAATGAAAAATATATTAAAAAAAATTCCAAAAGAAAGCAAAAAATCACTGAAAATTTAATATAGAAACATTAATAAAATATAGTAATCTTGAATAATTATGGCACCGGGGGATTTACCTTTTATAGATGGACAAACTTTTGCAGAAGAAGATGCAAATTTAACTGCAGGATTCGGAGATGGATCTGATGGAGCTTTTGATGAATCTGCTGCTTCTACAACAAATTTAGTTCAAGGTCAAGTTTACCAATATACTTCTTTTAATTTGGGTGCTTCTCATACAATTTCAGCATCTGGAGGATCAAACAAACCAATTATAATTCTAGTTCAAGGAAATGTTACAATTAATGGAACAATCGATTTAGCAGGAAAAGGTCATACAACATCTTATTTTAGTGCATCAGATACAAAACTTGTAACTCCCGGAACTAATGGGGGAGATAATAATGGAGCAGAAGGAGCTGGCGGTAAAAAAGGATTGCCTTCTTGGAATCATATATTAGGTCAAAAAGGAATTATTTTTAATGGTGTTAAAGGTGGAAATGGTGGAATCGGTGGAGGCTCAGGCGGAGGAGCCGGTGGAGGCGGTGGAGCTTCTGCAAGAAATGATGGTGCTGTTGGAAGTCCCCCAAGTTCAGGAGGTACATCAGGTTCCGGAGGAGCAGGCGGTGGAGCAGGCGGATGTTCTTTATTAATGGTAATTGGTGGAACTCTAACTTTCGGAGCTGCAAGTTCAATTGATTGTTCAGGATTAGTTGGTGCTGCTGGAACTACCGGAGGAGGTGGAGGTGGTGGCTCTGGATCAGGAGATATACTTATTTATCATAAAGGAACAAAAACTGATTCTGGACTTTCAACAGATATAACAGGTGGTTCAGGTGGTGCCGGAGCTGGACTTGGCGGAGCAGGTGGTGTCGGTGGTGCCGGAGCTGTGAGTATTGTTGAGTGGACTAGCATTTTATACTAATTATATAAACTATAATACATTTAAGTTTATAGTAACATTTATAAAGGTAATTAGTCTAACAGTTATACTTAACATGACAGTTATAACAACATTAGAGAGGTACGGAAAGGTAAGCCCAGTTAGAAAGTTTGTTTCAGACTTTCAAAGTGCTTTCAAAGTTAATGAGCACTCTAGAAATTTATGGAAAAGCATAGGGATTGGTTCTTACTTACCAGAATTAAAAAAGAGATTTTATTTAGCAACAGGAGTAAGTTTATTTATTGCAAGTCCAGTAGTACCAGGAGGATTTGTTGGAGTTCCAGTTGTTATGAAGTGGGGATTAAAATGAAATTTTTGGAAATCTTATTAATAATTTGTGTGAGTATTATTGGTGGATTAATTGGAAGTCTTTTTACAAACACAATTATTTTAATGATAAAAAATAATAGAGATGGAAGGAGGAGAAAATGAAAAATACAAAAATAAAAATGGAAAATGCAGAAATAATTATAGCAGATTTAATTGAAGCATCAAAAATAATTAAAGAGACTCAAGCTGATGGAAATGAATTTACAAAAGAAATAATTGCAATAGATAATGCTGTTAGTTTTCTAGAAAATTTATAAAATGTTTGTAAATATAGCAAAAATTGAAGGAAACAAATTAACTGTTGTAAAGGATGAAAAAGTTAGAACTTATGAAATGCAAGACAATGTTATACCATTTGCTAAATTAGGTGTTGCAGATATTACTTTTAATGATGAAACAAAAAAGATTGTTAAAGTAAAAATGCAAACTGCTGAAGAAATAAAAGAAGGATTTCAACCAACCTCATACAATAAAGCAGCAAGAAATCCAAAATCAAAAGAATCCAAAACAACAATTGAAGTTAATGGAAATAAACATGAGGTTGAAGTTGCAATGATCTCTGGAAAGAAACATATTATTTATGGAAGTTTAATTGGAGTTGCAAATAAAGAAGGATTGATCTCTTTTGAAATTAAGGATAAAGATATTTCAGATGATGGAAAAAAAGTTTGGATTCAAGTAAGGGCTCATTGTATTGTGAATAAGAAAGAATGTTTTTTTGATGGGATAGGAACTTCAACACCTGATAATTCAAAAAAAATGACAGAAAATTATCCAATAGAGATTGCTCATACTAGAGCTAAGGGAAGAGCATTAAGAGATTTCCTAAGTATTGGAGAGGCTTTAAGCGAAGAAATGAATCATTAAACAATAAATTTTTTATTATTATTTTATAATCTATTCAACTATACCTCCTGAGGAGGGGGTTCATAATCAAATGGGACAAGGAAAAAAACTAATAAAGAAAACCCATTACTGTAAAAAATGTGGGAAAAAATTAAGACCTTTAGGAATAGCCAAACACATGGCTATGCACAGAGATAAAGAAAAAGATAAACAAACTAAATTATAAAAAATAATCATAATGGGAGAAATAAAAAAAACACAAGAAAATGTGAGCTTCGTTATAAACGAGACTCTAAAAAGCCAATCTTTTGAGTTTGGTAAAGCAGGGAACAGATTTAAATTGTATTTTTCTGATTCTGCTGACCTGCAAAAACAAGTAAAAAACCTTATTGCTGATGGATTTATTGATCCAGAGGATGCGCCAAATGTCAAAAAACCTGCGCAAGGGTAAAATACCTGTAACTCTATGGGCCACTAAAGAAGAACTTAGTGGTCTCATGGAAGTTATTGGAAATGAAAATTGGTTAAGACACATTGGAATATTTGTTCAAAAATTACATAAAAGAGGAGATGTGGAAATTCACATGGAGAAAAGATGAGTAAAGAAAAACCTTTGAATGAGAAGAAATTTTGGGTAAGGGATTATGATTTAACAGATTTTCATCAACAAGTTAAAGATGGATTAGATGATTGTGTTATGCATACTAAAGACGTAAAAGAAGCTGTTGATAGGTTGAAAGAGAGTGTTAATTATGGAAATGATCTTGGAATGTTTATAACAGTTAAAGAAGTATTTGATAAAATTAAAGAAGAATTTGGAGATTTACAATGACAATTATTGAGAACTTTAGAAGACAAGTTGAAAAAGAAGAAGCTAAAACTACAGAGGAGGCAGAGAGATGAATGATATTTTATTGGGAATAGTAATTGGATTAGGAATTTCATTATCAATAGTAAGGTGTATTTATTTAGATTTTAAAGGGGCAGGTCTACTTAGATGAAATTTTGTCCAATTTGTGATCACAAATTATATCCGAAAGAAGGTGGAGGATTCTATTGTAAGAATTGTCCTTTTGTAAATGATCCACATCATCAAAAAAAAGTAATGGAGGCACAGGAATTAGAGAATGATAAGATCCTGGAGAAATTATAATGAAAACAAAATGTATGAATTGTGGAGAAGAAATTATTATTGATAAAAGGGCTTTGGAGCTTTGTAGTAAATGTTTTAATGAAAGATGTGTGTGTGGACATAAGAGAGCAATGCATGTTGATAATGATGGAAGTTGTATCCATGAATATAATCTTAATCATAAAACAAAAAGAGGAGAATTTTGTGGTTGTAAGGAGTTTAAAAATGGGTAAAGCATGGGCAAGAGGTGATTTTTGTACGATGGCTCCTGATAAATTGTTTGGAGTTGATTTAAGTAAATGTTGTTATTTTCATGATGTTGAATATATTGAGAAAAACTTAACTAGAAAAAATGCAGATTTTCTTCTTAGACTTAGCATACTTAGGCAATTTAGAATTGCAGGAAAACCAAGATTAGGAAAAATTGTAAGTACAATTTATTATATTTTTGCTAGATTATTTGGATGGTATTTTTGGAGGCAAAATGGATAAAATAGTTGAAGAAATATTAACAAATTTGATTAAGAGAGTGGAAGTCTTAGAAGAATCAAAAGCACCTGAACCTACACATGAAAAACCTAAAAAAAACCACTGGTTAGCTTCTCAGAGTCAAATTGATTATGTTAAATCATTGGGTGGTATTCCAAGAAAAAACATGACTAAAAAACAAGCTGCTGAATTAATTGATGAGTTGAAGAATGATAAAATTAATCTTCTTAATGATAATGAAATTAAAACTAAAGAAGATGCTGAAAAAAGAGCTAATGAAGAACTTGATAAAGCAAAAGACCAGGAAATGTACCCTAGAAGTAAGAAATTAACAAAAAAAGAAATTGAAAAACTTGAAGAAGAGGGGGCATTGTTATGAAAAAAAGCAAAGGTAAATTAGGATACAAGAAACTTTATGTTTCAAATATGGTTGTAACTGGAAAAATAAAACTTAATAGATTAATTTCTGTAAAAGAAGGAAATAAACTAATGAATGATTTTGGATATATGTGGGTTAATGAAGAAGTGTCCCCAATTTTATCTAAGAGTCTTAAAGGTTTTAGGAAAGAGGAAAGAATGTCTGTTCATAATAAAATTAAACAACCTTATGTATCAATATGGACTTCTGGAGCCATAAATATTGTTGGAGTAAAATCTATGAAAGAAGCCAAGCAAGTTTATGAGATTGTTATAAGTGAATTAAAAAAAGTTTGTAAGAAAAAATTAGAATGAGAATGATTGATGTTTCTAAAAAGTATGAATCTAAGATTTATGTAATTGATAAAGAAAAGTTGATCACTAAGATTTCTTGTTCTTGTAAAGATTTTCAATTTAGACAAAAAAAATATGTTGGAGTTGGAATGGATAAAAAATATTATGCATATCCTTGTAAACACTTAACTCATTTTGTTGCTAGATTAATCAAGCAAGGATATATTTTAAAAAAGCCAGAAGAAATGATCGGTGAAGATACTTGTCCTACATGGTTAAGAAAAGAATTATTAGAAATAGCAAATTATATGTGTCAAGAAAATGAATGTATGGAAATAGAAAAACTAGAACCACACAGATTAGTCAGAAAGACTCATGGGGGGAAATACAATAAAAAGAATTGTGTTATTTTGTGTAAGGGCCACCATAAAGCCAGACATGCAGACGAGCCCAAAGTTATGAAAGGAGGGGAATATGCCAATAGATATGAAGAAATTTAACTCAGGGAATTTCAAACAAAGAAACTACGATATTAAGAAACATCCAGTTTATCTTTTTTTGAAAAAATCCAAAGCAGCTTGGAAGAATAATGAAATTGCAAAACAGCTTAAGATAAATAAATACACTGTGAGAGGTACATTGAAGAGACTTGTTAAGAAAAAATTAGTTGTTCACAAAGCTCCATATTTTGCTTACAAAAGATAAGCAAAACAAAAATTTACTATATTATTTTTTAATTTATGAGGGCGAGAGTTGGGGAGAAATCTCAGGGTCTTGTATGCAGGTTCGAATCCTGCCGCCCTCATGGGGACAAGGAAAAGTCTGTAGTGGTTGTGTACACAATCCAATCGCGAAAACCTCCCCGTTGAAAGACGGGGATTTCATATTCAACCCCCGATAAGATGTCGGCGAAACTAGGGCTTTGCCTATTTGCACTTGCTCGGTGTAATGAAGCGGGGGATTTTATACTAAAGAAAAATGCCATATAAAGATAAACAAACAAGAAAAGAACATATAAAGAAATATATGAGAGAATATTCCAAATTACCATACGTTATAGTTAAAAGGAAAATAAGAAGACTTACTCAATACTATTATGGTAAAGTTCCAAAAGGATATGAAAGACATCATTTAAATTATGACTCACCTCACAATTTTATATTAATTCCAATTAAAGAACATAGGAGACTTCACAGAAAATGACAACTGAAAAACCTTTGAGTGAGAAAGAAATAAAGAATTTATTAAGTGAGAAACATCCTTTATTTTTAAAAGAAGACGTAGCCGAAGCTGTGAAGAGGTTGAAACAGAAGATTTATATTGTTAATACTTCTAATGATAGTTTTTTAGACCTTTTATTTAAAGAACAAAATGAAAGAGCTTTAAAGATTATTAATGAAATATTCGGAGATTTAAAATGAAAGATTTTAAGAAATCAGGGATAAAAATAAAATGAGTGAAGAAGAAAAAAAAGTTTGTAATCATGAATTTAATACTATTGAGAAACATGAGATTTCAGATAATTGTATTGTAGTCACACTTGAATGTAAACATTGTAAAACTAAATTTCAGGGAGTTGTGTATAAAAAATGAGATTAAGAATCTGGGATGTTCTAATGGCTATGTGTTTGATTGCATTAACTTTGTATATGTTTTGGGGTGGAAAATGAATATTAATGAGGTGATGGAAACAAAGAAATTACTTGAAAAAATAAAAGAAGAAGCAGAAGCAAAATTACAAGAATTAGATTTAATTCAATCAAACATAAAGAATCAGGAAAAAACAATAACTAAAGTGGCAGAGTCGTTAGAAAAGGGAATCTCCGGACTTGTAGAAAAAGAGCAATTTATAAAATTCTTTGAGAAACCCTATGCTTTAATTCCAGGAAAAAACTTTACTTATGTTGTAGTTCCAAAATTCATAAAAGGATTTCAGGTTGGATGGCTGTGGAAAGAAACTGATAATTATTTTATTTACCAGGTAAATCAATATTCAAAATGGTTAGGAGATATTCCAAAGGATCTTCTAGATAGTATTAAGACTGAAGAAGAAGTAAAAGCAGAATTAATTGTAGATACAGTCTATTTTAATCCATCAGATAAAAATAAAATAAAAACTAAATTTGGGAAACATCTTAAAGAATTTACAGAAAACACAGCCAAGATTATTCAAGGGCACGAATTTAATTTAATAGTAGATATGATAGAAACAGGAACACTCCCATTTAAACCAACAAAAGTCTTAGAATCAGATTTAAGAGTTGGAAAAAGTAAAATAGAATTAAGAAACTATCAACAACCTGCCTATGATAAATTTTTAGAAGTTGGAGCAATTGGTTTATTTCACCCAACAGGAGCAGGGAAATCAATAATAGCATTAAAAGCAATAGATAACATAAAAGGGGAGAAATTAATTGTTGTACCTTCAAGAAGTCTAATAGAACAATGGAATTATTATATTGAAACCTATGTTCCTCACTTAAAGAATGAAATTCAATTAGTAACTTATCAAGGATTTAGAAATATTAATAAAGAATATTCCTTAATTATTTTTGACGAATGTCATAAACTTCCTGCAAACACTTTTTCTAGACTAGCTTTAATTAAAACTAAATATAGGATGGGTTTAAGCGCAAGCCCACATAGAGAAGATGGAAGAGAATCTTACATTTTTGCACTAACAGGTTTTCCAATAGGATTAAATTGGGCAGAATATATGAAAACAACTGGGAAGTCTTATCATCCAATAAATGTTTATATTGTAGATACTCCACAACAAAAAGAAAAAAAAGTAGAAACATTAATCTCTAGAAATAGAAAAACTTTAATCTTTTCAGATAGCTTAGATCTAGGAACAAGGATTTCTAAAAAATTAAAAGTTCCTTTTATTTATGGAGATTCTCAAAACAGGCTAGAAACAATAAATAATAATGCAATATGTGTAATTTCTAGAGTTGGAGATTTGGGAATTTCTATTAAAAACTTACAGCAAATAATAGAAGTTGATTTTTTGTTTGGTTCAAGACAGCAAGAATTACAAAGAACTGGAAGACTAATGCACTCTGAAGAAGAAAATACTAGACATGATATTATTATGACTAAAGAAGAACTAGAACGTTATGGAAAAAGATTATGGTCCCTACAAGAAAAAGGTTTCAGAGTTAAAATAATTGAAGAAATAAAATGATTGAAGAAAAACTGTTTAAAGAATTTGAAGAGAAGTTTGGATTCAAATGTTATGAAGAGTTGAAAAGTATTATGGCATCTTTACATGAAAGAAATAAACAAATAAAAGATTCTAGGGATAAATGGAAAGAAAGATGTTTGGAGGCAGAGAAAAAATGAAATATAGTAAAACATAAATAGTTTCTTTGTTTATTTTTTTCATGGCAAGTGAAAAACCTAAAACAAGTGAAAGTCATTTAGAAAGATTAACAACTGAATTTATTTCGGAGTTAGGTGGATGTCAGAGTTATGCAATTGCTAGTTCTTTTAGAGAATTAAAATCTTATGTTGATCAGTTGAAAGTTTTAAACATTCATTACAACTGGCAAAGATATGAAATATGTGAAAAATTATATGGAGAATGGAAGAAGGAAAACAAGAAATAAAAAATTATCTGAGGTCTGCTTTAGTGAAAGCAATTGAAGAAAAGTATGAGTTTGGTTTTTTAGAAAAATTATGTGAAGATTGTGCTATTGAATTTGGAGAACCAATTTATGATCCTTGTTTGGAGAGATATATTAATTTTAGAAAAGAAGGAGAACCACAATTTAGAGCAAAGTATGCTTCTTTATTTATTACTTCTTGGAATATTCTTTTTGAAGAAAAACATTAAATTTATAAATTAGAATATATTGTAGTTTATATGGATCCTGAAGAAATAGAAAAAAAGATTTCTGAATTAACAAAAAATATTGAAGATGAACAGAGAAAAGGCCAGTTGAAATTAAAAACAATGGAAACTCTTGAAGCTGAATTAAATGCCGGAGTACAAAAAATAATGGGATGGAAGAATAAGGTTGAGGCTTTTAGAGAAGCCCTAGGCAAATGAAAAAACAAGGTGATACATGGAAAAAGTACGAGAATCTAGAAAAAGAAATTCTAAACATATTAGACAAAGAAAACAAAAAAACAATTGCTCAAATAAAAGAGGAATTAAAAACAGATGCTTCTTGGATAACAATTAAAAATTATTTGATTTCTTTATACAGGAAGAAAAAAGTTGAAAAAACAGTTCTAGGAAAATATACCTTCTGGTCAAAAAGATAAATTTATAAAGTAGAATTTATTTAAGTTAATAATGGAACAGATAAATTCTAAAAATGCCGTGAGAGAAAGAGGAAAAGCTGCTCAAGAACAAAACATTACTGCAGGGCTTCTTATTTATGAAACTATAAAAACTACACTTGGTCCCAAAGGAATGGATAAACTTTTAATTGATGGGGCAGGAAGGCAAACTGCAACTAATGATGGAGTAACAATATTAGAGAAATGGGATTTACCTCATCCGGCTTGTAAGATGATTGTTGAAGCTGCAAAAACTCAAGAGAATGAAATTGGTGATGGTACAACAACTGTCGCAATGCTTGCTGGAAAACTTTTAATGAATGCTGGAAAATTACTTGAAAAAGGAGTACATCCAACTAACATAATAAAGGGATATAATTTAGCTAGAGAAAAATGTGTGGAGTTACTAGAAGAATTATCAACAAAAGAATTAACTAATGATCAATTAAAACAAATTTCTAAGACTGCACTAACAGGAAAAGGCGCTGAAGAATATAAAGAATTATTATCAGATTTAATTGTTGAAGCAGTTATTAGTTCAGAAGAAAGGGAAAATGTTAAAATTGAAAGAGTGAAAGGAAAGAGTATTACTAATACTGAATTGATTGAAGGGATGGTTATTGACAGACCTGTTTTACTAGATTCAATGCCAAAGAAATTAGATAATCCAAAAATACTTATGTTAGATGTTGATCTCCAAATAAAAAAACCTGAAATGGATGTTTCTGCTCAGGTGAGCTCACCAGAAGAAATGAGGCAATTTGCTGAGGCAGATACAAAAGACCTTAAAGAAATGGCAAAAATGATTTTTGATGTTGGAGCAAATGTTGTAATTTGTCAAAAAGGAATGGATGATGAAGTTCAACACTTACTTGCTGAAAAGAATATTATGGCTATGAGGCACACAGCTAAACTAGATGTTGAACATATTGCTGAAGCAACAGGTGCAACAGTAATTTCTAAAGTTGGAGATTTAAAACCTAAAGTACTAGGAACATGTGGATCAATTGAAGAAGAAAAAAACAAAGATGGTTCATTAGTTTACATAAGAGATTGTAAAAATTCTAAATCAAGATGTTTATTATTACATGCAACAACTAGTCATGTTTTGGATGAACTCAGAAGAGCTGTAACAGATGCGCTTGGTGATGTGTTTTCATGTTACAAAGAAAAAAAAGCTGTTCCAGGAGGGGGAGCGATTGAGATGGAATTAAGTAAAAGATTATATGAATATTCTAATGAATTTCAAGGGAGAGAGCAACTCGCAATAAGACAATTTGCTGATGCACTTGAATCAATTCCAGAAGCACTTGCAGAAAATGCTGGATTAGATTCAATTCAAACATTAACAACTCTAAGAAATGCTCATGAAAAGAATCCAAATTTTGGACTAGACTTATTTACAAATAAAATCCACAATGTACTTGATGCAGGAATCATAGAACCTACAAAAATAAAAGAGCAAGCTATTAGTTCTGCAACAGAAGTAACAACTATGATTTTACGTATTGATGACATACTTCAATTGAAAAATGAGAACTAAATTTAAGCATAGATGGGAGAATTTAAAATCAGGATTAATTATTTTTCTAATAAAAAAACTATTCTGGCCTGAAAAGAGAGAGTTCTTGATCAAGTGGATCGAGCTAAAAATAAAATTAATTAAAAAAGAAACGTTTGATGTATGGATAACAAAACAGGTGTTAGAAGATGGATCAGAAAAAACAGATTGAAAAATTGAAAGAATTGCTCAAAGAAAGAGAAGAGCAGTTGAACAAAAAAACAAAAGAGTGTGAAGGAGTTTTAGTGGAGAGCCATAAGTTAATTAGAGCATTTCAAGCATTATTCTCAGGAGTTGCATTTCCACAAGTTGTCCAAGATTATGCTGATTTATATGAATTAAGAAGTTCACAGAATAAGATTCCTAAGCAAATAAAACAACCAGGGTATTTAGGATAATGGAAAATAAATTAGAGATTAATAAAGAAGAAATTGAACTTTTAAAAGAAATTTTAGAACAATCTTATGAAAATGATTATTTTAAGGGAGATTTTAATGTATTTGAAGATTACTCTGATATACCTAAGAAAGACTTTTTGAAAAAAGCAAATATTTTAAAAGGCGTTATTGAAAAAATAAAAAAATTAAAGAAAAAATGGAAATGAAAATAGAATATCTAAAAACATCTGAAATTGTTCCTTACAAGAAAAACCCAAGGAAAAATAAACAAGCTATTGAAATTGTTGCAAAATCAATTGCAGAATATGGCTTCAAAAACCCAATAATAATAGATAAAGAAAAAGTTATAATTGCAGGACACACAAGAATAGAAGCAGTTCCAAGAGCAATAGAATTAATTGAAGAAAAGTTAAAAGATAATCTTAAAGAAAATGATGAGGAAATATTACAAAAAAGATTAAATGAATTGAAAGAAGGAGTTCCAACAATTAGAATAGAAGATTTAACTGAGGATCAAATAAAAGCTTATAGAATAATGGATAATAAATCATCTGAGTATGCTGAATGGGATACTGAATTATTAAAAGAGGAATTTATGGAACTTGAAGCAGAAGATTATGATTTAGAATTAACTGGATTTGATTTGAGTGAAATTGGTGATATTTTAGACACAGAAGAAAAAGAGGATATTGGAAAGGTTGATAAATTAGGGCATCTAGAAGTTGAATGTCCTAAGTGTCATCATAAATTCCAGAGAAAAGATGCGTGAAAAGAACTCTTTACAAAGAATTTAATAGTTTAGTTACTTACAAATTACACATAAATTGAACGATTTGAACAAAAATGAGGATTGCACAAGATAAATTTAAGAAAGCCCTGATAGGTTCAGGAGGGAATCAATCTACAATTGCAAAAAGACTTGGAGTTGGAAGGTCTGCTGTTACAATGTTCTTGAACAAATACCCTAAGATGCGAGAAATACTTGAAGCAGAAGCAGAAAGAATTATTGATGTTGCAGAGAATGTTATTGATAGAGCAATTACTAAACATAGAGACATTGATGTTTCCAAGTGGAAATTAACAAATTCAAGGCGTGGAAAAGATAGAGGTTACGGTAAAAAGATTGAACAAGAGTTTTCAGGTGAATTAAAATCTGATTTACAACCAATCAAAATAACAATAGTTGAAGATGGAACTAAAAGTAAAGGCACTTCCGAAACAGATGGAAGCGTGGAAGAGACTCCGTGATGATTATACTAGATTTATTCTGTTTGGGGGTGGAGCCGGTGGAGGAAAATCTTGGTGTGGATGTGAATGGCTCCTAGTCATGTGTCAAGCTTTTCCAGGTACCAAATGGTTTATCGGAAGGAATGAATTGAAAAGGCTTATGGCTAGTACTTACATAACTTTACAGAAAGTATTCAAATGGCATAATATTCCTAGAGACTCCTGGAGAATTGATGGAAAATATAATTACATTGAGTTTTCTAATGGTTCTAAAATTGATTTGTTAGATGTAGCATATCAACCTCGTGATCCACAATTTGAAAGGTTCGGTAGTCTAGAATATACAGGAGGCTGGTTAGAAGAAGCAGGAGAAATACACTTCCTAGCATTTGAAGTATTGAAATCGAGAGTCAATCGACACATGAATAATGAGTATGGATTATTTCCAAAGTTGTTTCTGACATGCAATCCTAAAAGAAACTGGTTATACACAGAATTTTACAGGCCTAATAAAAAGAAAACCTTGTCTAAAGATATGTGTTTTATTGAATCATTGTACAAACATAACAAATACACTTCTGATTCTTATGGTGCTAGTTTGCAAAAGATTAAGGACCAAGCTATGAGAGAACGTCTAATGAAAGGAAACTGGGAATATGAAGATGATCCTAGTATATTGATGGATTATGATGCAATAAATGATATGTTCACTAACACATTTGTTGAAGAAGGGGATAAATACCTTAGTTCTGATTTAGCTATGAAAGGAAGAGATAATTTTAATGTCTTAGCTTGGAATGGTTTTAGGTGTAAAATATTGGGAGTTCATAAAGATTCTAAGAATATTGTTCAGAACTTGTATAAGCCAAAAGCAGAAGGAAAAGAAATTGAAGAGGATTTAAAATTAATTGCAGAGAAAACAAAGACTCCTAGAAGTAATATTATTTTTGATTCAGGTGGTTTAGGTAATTATTTAGAATCTTATATGCAAGGAATCAAAGAATTTAATGGTGCTAGGAGAGCTTACAAAAAAGAAGAGTTCAAAAATCTTAGAGCAGAATGTTATTTCAAATTAGCTGAGTTAGTAAACCAAAGGAAAATCTATTTTGAGTGTGATGATGTTAATTTGAGAGATGAAATAATAACTGAGTTAATGCAAATCAAACAGGATAAAATTGATGATGATGAGCATAAGAAAAAGATTATTTCTAAAGAAGATATTAAAATCTCTTTAGCCGGGAGATCTCCTGACTTTGCAGATGTTCTAATGATGAGGATGTTCTTTGATGTTGGTGTTGGAGAAGTTGATATTCTAACTGATAACAAGGATATATTTGGTTAGGTTTATAAACTATAATTCTTTAAAGTTTATATGAAAGATTTAGAGCTAAAAGAGGGTATTAATAAATTAACTCTAGAAGAGATTCGGAGTGTTAAATCAAAGAACCTTATTGATGGAAATATTTATGTTGTAGATTTTGATGATTGTTTTAAAATAGTAAAAAGAATAGGAAAATGTAATTATAAAAAATGTAAAAATATTTGTTGTAAATTTCTTACATTCACCTATCCACATGAGTATTATGAAGGTTTTGGAAAAATATCAGAAAATCAAAAGAAAATAATAATTAATAAAAAATGTAAATTTTTAGATAGTTGTGGAAAATGTACTAAGTGGGGAGAAAAGAGTTCTGATGTTGATTATTCAAATGGATTGCAAGGAAGAACAAAAGGATTTCCTAGAGCATGCGAACAATTTCCACATATAGATGATGAAGTTTATAATGAAGTAGCAGATAGATGCTCTTTTGAATGGGAAGTTTTGTATAAAATAAAGAAAGTTTTTACTGATGAAATTAGAGAAGAGATGATTAAAGGGTTTGAAGAACAATATTCAAAAAACATTAAATATAAAAATCCCCAAATACTAGAATAACATGACAGTTTTGACCTTTGAAGAAAAAAATGCAACCTTCTCTAAAATGACTACTTTTATTAATGATGTCAAAAAGGAATTATCTAAATCTTCTGACTTGAGACCATCAATGGATTATTATTCTTTTGGAGGAGCAGGTTATGGAAATCAGATGGGAATTATTCCTCATTACAGAGTTCAATCACATCACTTTGAAAGATTGGCTTTTCAATCAGATATTTTCATGATTAGTATTAATGCTCTTAGAAACAGAATCTTCAAACGTGGACTTAATATCAAACAAAAATCTGATGAACCAACTGATCAAGCTGCTATATTAAATTCTATGATTAAAAGGATTAACAAAAATAATCAATCATTAAAAGATTTAACAAAAGTAATTGAGCAAGACCTAAATATTTATGATGATTTTTATTTGATTGCAATGAATGATTATACTTTTGATTTGAATGGGGATATTATGGATGAACAAACTAAGGAAATCATTAGAGCTAGTCCAACGGTTATGTCAATCATATCAGATTCAGAAGGTCGATTAGGTTATATGGCTGATGGAAAAAGAATATTTGTGAGTATTACTGATAGAGCAAATTTCATAACAGAGGTACAAGCAAAACAGCAAGGGTTCGTAGATAAAAATGGTTATAGATTGCAACCAGCTTATTACAGATCAATAAGTTATTCAGGTGACAAAAATAGAGAAATGTTTTATATCCCTGGAGAAGTTTTACATTTGTCTGCACACAATCCTACTATGACTTATGGTGTTAGTCCAATAATGTCTATATGGATGAAGATGATCACACTAATTGAACAAGACAGATTTCTTTTATTGAACTATCAAAAAGGGAGACCTCCTAGAGGAATCTTATCTATTAGTACTACAAACTTTGCTGGAACAAAAGCATCTTGGGAAAAATTGAAAGAAGAAGCAAGAGTTGATCCTCACGCAATCAATCCAATATTACTAGAAGGAAAAGATGGAAGAGGTGAAGTTAAGTGGATTCCTCTTATGACTCCACTAGGTGATATGCAATTCACAGAATCTAGAAATGAAATGAGGAGATCAATTGGAGCTATGTTTGGTGTGATGCCGTTATTTTCAGGAGATATGTCTCAGTCAGGTGGATTGAATAATGAAGGATTACAAATTAATGTAACTAATCAAGCAGTTGAAGAAAAGCAGCTTCTTTATAATGAGAAAGTTTATCCATGGATTCTTAAAAAGTTTGGAATAACTGATTATGAAATAGAATTAGAAGAGCCTGAAGAAAAGGATGAAGTTATAGAATCTAAGTTGTTTGGAATCAAGATTGACAATGCAGTTAAAATGTCTCAAATGGGATTCGATTTATCTTATGACAAGGAATCTGAAGAGTTTACTTATTCTGAACAAGCAACAACTCCAACCGAGGCTTCAATGTTTGGAGGGGCATCCCCAACTCCAATAGGAAAAGGAAGTGTTAAAGATATTAAAAACAGGATGGAATTTGTTAATAAAGTTCATGAGATGATTAATGTTGAGAAAGCTGATATGAAGAAAGAAGGACTCAGATTCGATATTAAAAAAAAAGATGAAACTTTCATAGGGTTTATTGCTAAACAATTATTCGATAAGGTTTATGATGGATTAACAAAATTAAAGAGCAATCAAATAAACAAAATCTTATTGGATGGAGTTACTTCTAAAGAAAATATTATAGATATTCAAAAGAAAATAGAAAAAGTCGGAGTGGATAAAGGTCAAGCTGAATTAATAACCAGGACTGAGACATCTGTATTGAAAAACTCAGTAAGAGAATTTAATTTTAAACAAGTTGAAGGAGTAGGTGATATGTTATTCAAATGGAGTGGACCTAATGACAAACGGACATCAGATATTTCAAAAGAGATAAAGAAGAAAAGTAAGAATGGATTAAAATTAGAGGTTCTTAAGAACTTAGTTAAAAAGGTTTCTCAAGATTTTGGATTCAAACCTGATAGAGATTGGTTTAGCCACCCGAACCAACGCCATATTTTCACGAGGAAATTCTAATGGATAGATGTAAAACAAAAGGATGTGATGCATTACTTGAATTGTTTAGTAATTTTTGTAAAACAAAAGAAATAACAAATAGAGACTATTGGCTTTTTACTGAGTTGTTTGTTCAGATACATGAAGGAAGAGATTATTGTGAGTGAGTTAGTAACATTTATTAATTGAAATACTTTCTAGTTTAATGGGTGCTGAAGATATTAAATTTGCGTTAGATAAGCAAGAGATGAAGAGGGTTAAACTTAGTAGATGTTTACTATGTTCTAGGGATAAAGAGAATTTGTTTTCTCAAGTAATTAAAGTAAATCAAGAAACTATGGATAAATTACTAGAGTTAGCAAAAGAAAAAGAGGATCTAACAATATTGAATCAGACAAACCACATAGGAATAATTGATGGAGTTATAGATGAGATAGAACTAAAATTAATAGATGGTATGGGTTATCAAGTTTCTTTTAGAATGTGTCAAGAGTGTTTAAAGAGAATTGCTTGGAGACATAAATATAAAAAGAAAAATCCATTTGTAACTGCATGAATGAAAAAGCGATTCAACACATTGCATTAAGAGTTATTAAAGACTTTGCTGATTTTATCTTTACTTTGAGTCAGGATAATTTAAGTGAGATGGGAATTGATGATAGAGGATTTTTACGAAACTCTGGAGATGTTAAATTAAATCTAAAAGAAGTGTTAATAGAATACTCTGCTGAATATGCTGATGCTATTAATTCAGGAACAAAACCTCATCCTGTTAGTGATGAAGGATTAGATCAAATTAGAGGCTGGGTTGAAAGAAAATTGTCTGTTCCTAGAAATGAAGTGGATAAAGTAGCTAATGCTATTGCTTGGAAAATAAGAAAATTAGGCCAAGAGCCGAAACCTTATTTTGATAATGCTTTAGCTACAGCAGAAGTTAAATATCATGGAAAATTAGATTTAAGATAATGTCTGATAATGTCTTATATGAGTACTTATATAAGTACCTATAGGTACATACCTATAGGTTCATAGATTATTGCAGGGTAGTCTAGTGGTTAAGGCATTCGGTTCATACCCGGAATATCGGAGGTTCGATTCCTTCTCCTGCACTTAGAAACATTTATAAAGTATAAAGAGTTATAGTTTATACAATGGAAAATGTATTCAAACCTATTTTATTCAAAGGAGAAGAATGTTCTGGAAATAACGGGGCATTAAACAGAGTTTTAAGATTTACTCTCGGTGGAATGAATGCAAATAGGGCAAAGGTTGCCGTTGATGGAATTTCTTTAATTGAAGGCAAAGATTATAGACCAATATTTTCTATAACACATTTAGAAATATTTTTATCAATACCAATTTATAACAAAAGTATGATAACTGTTCAATTGTATGAAGTTAAAAAAAATAATAAGGGAACTTTAAGATGGGCTACTGAACAGGTGAAAAAAGGGAAAAGAATTAGACAGAAAAGCTGGGAGAATAAGAAAATGTTTTTATTTGTTGATGGAAGGTGGGGACTAACTTATAAGGTTGAGGGAGAAAGTAAGGGTCCAAGAGCATTACTTAGTTTTGAGTACATTGAAGCAACTGATTGGGAAATAATTAAATGGGTTAAAGAATTTAATGATTTAGATTCAGAAGGAAATATTAAAAATAAAGAATTAAGAAAATTCCATAGTAATGAAGAAGAATGTTGGATTGAATATTTCTTCAATATAACAGAGGAGGATATGAGATAATGGAAAGAATAAACAGAACCGAAAGAATAAATTCTATTTATGTTGCAAAAGAATTACATCAACCTGGAAAAAATAGTTTAATTCTTAGTGTAATAGTTGAAACTGTTGAAGGTTCTAAATTTGAAATAGTTAAAGAGAAAGCAGAAAATCTCAAAATTGGGGACACAATAAAAGTTTTAGTTAATTAGATAATTATAAAAATACTTACTTCTTAGAATTTGCATGGCAAAACCTAAACAAATTGATTCACTTGAAATTTTGAATGAAGATGATAGGATATTTAAATCATGGGGAACAGTCGAAGTCGTCGATAAAGAGGACCAATTATTACCAATTGATGAGTTTAAAAAAATTATGCCTACTCTAATGGATAGAGGTGGAAATATTACTGATAGACATTCTAACAAAGTAATAGCAAAGATTCTTAATTATGAATGGCTGACAAAAGAAACTCCTGAAGGACCTAAAGATGGAATTTATATTACTGGAAAAGTTTTCAAGAACTATGCATTAGATGATATGGTTTGGGAAGGAATCAAGAGAGGAATCTACAAAGGACTTTCTTTCGGTGGAATGAATCATCAGTTAGATACTATTTTTGAAAAAGGAAAACCTATTGAGGTTGTCAAACAATTAGAAGGATTTGAATTTGCTTTAGTTCCTGGAATGGGCAATCAAGAAGCTACTATGGATGAAGTAAATTATTTAGCAAAATGTGATAAAATTGCAAAAGTTTACCAAGATGGAGAGCATGGACACTTGGAAATAGAAAATAGATTAAGCCTAATTGAGAAGAAAATTGGTTTAGAAAATGAAGTTTCCGACGACGAAGAGGTAAGTAAGACATTAACTAAAACAGATTATAGTTTATCATTAGGTAGTGACAAATCCGAAAGTTATTTAAAGAACAATAATCTAAATAAAAGTATGGTTGAAGATAATCTTAAAAAAGAGGAAGCGGTTGAGACACCATCTACACCTGCTGCACCTACTAATCCTATGGAAGAAATTAAAAATATGTTAGCTCAAATTCTACAAGCTGTTCAAACACCTGCTGCTCCTGTACCGGCTCCTGCCGCTCCAATTATTAAAGAAGATGATGAAGAGGACAAAGATAAAGAAAAAGTTGATAAAGAAGAAAAAGTTACTTTACCTAAAACTCCTGAAGAAGAAACTGGTCCTGGAAAACCTGCTCAAGGTGAACAAGATGATAAAGTTAAGTTTGTTGAAAAGAAAGAATTAGAAGTTATGAAAAATGAAATAGTTGCTGAAATTAAGAAAGGATTATTTAATGCTAATGCTCAAACACCTAGACCAGGGATACAAGCTGTTCAAGGAAAAGAAGTTGTAAGGCCTAAAAGTTGGGGCGACGTAAATAAAATGATTAAGGAGAGAGACTAAGATGGTTTTTAAAGCAAACACAATTCAAGAATTAGAAGAATATTACTACGGTGGAGATGTTCTAAAAGATGATCCTGTTTTAAGTTCAACTACTGGTGTTTTCAACGCAGTATTTGGAAAGTTTATATGGGACCAATTTAATCAAGAAGCTAATGTGTTTGGTCTTTTACCTAAAACTGTTTGGAAGAAATCAGGTTGGAGATTAGCAACTGCTAAAGCTGGTTCAACTGCAGATGGTGGAGTTGCTGAAGGTGGAGCTATACCAGCATCAATTAAGAAAACTTACAAAGAAGTTGCAAATGGTCTAAAGACTGTTGCACACAACTTCGAAAACTCAGAAATTCAAGAATATTATGCTAAGGTAGAAGATGACGCTGCTGCTAACTTAACTCAATTAATGCAAGGTGGAGCTACTAAACATAAAGAAGCTATGAATCAGCAATTATTAAGAGATGTTAGTGCTGGTGCTTCTGGAGCAACTGCTGATTATACTGGAGTTGATGGATTCGAAACTCTAGATAGAGTTATTTCTAGTGATTCAGAAGAAGATGCTTTTGGTGGAACTTACGATAACTGGTTTGATATTTTTGGTTTAGATAGAGATACTCTTACAACTTTCGATTCAGTTGTTGATCATAACTCTGGAACTGATAGAGATTTAACAGATTCTATTTTAAGAGGAAATATTTATGATATTAAAGAAGCTGGTGGAAATACAACTGTTATGACAACTGGTTGGGATACTATTGAAGCTACAATTGGATTATACATAGACCAATTAAGATATTCTAATATAGTTACTGATGCTAAGGTTACAATCGATGTAAACGGTATTCAAACTGAAGAAGGAATAAATGCTGGTTTTAGAGTAAGTGCTATTTATGGAATCCCACAAATTGCTTCTAAAGATACAACTAAAGATACTCTTAGTAGAATATACTTGTTAGACACTTCAAGTCCTGAAGATACTGATGAACCTAGATTAACATTATCTATAGCTAAACCTACTAGATTTTTCGAAGCTGGTATTGATAGAGCAACTCCTTTTGTGATAGACAAATTCACAACTCAGTTACTTTACACAACTTTAGGTGAAATTAAATCTACAAGGCTTGATCTTCAAGGGAAGATTAGAGACCTTAAATAATTCTAATGGCACCTGGTTTAAGAGGATCGAATGGTCAGATTTCTGCACCACCTTATACAAATGGACCTTATGAATGGGATCAGCAATTAATTTTATCTGCAGATGATACTGGATTAGGTTTTACAGGCGCTTATTCAAATGCTTGTGTTGATTTTACTAATGTAACATTAAATCATTCTGGTTCTTCAGGGCCTGTGATGATTAGGGCAGGAACTTATGCAAGTCCTGTTACTTCATCAGATTCAGGTCAAAGTGGAATGATTAGATTATATGGAAAGAATACTGCTACAACAGATTCTGAGGCAAGTGGTTATTATGATAGAGGAATATTTGTTTCCTTACAAAATACAGGTTCAAAAGGAATGTTCCCAATATCAGGTTTAGTAGAAGTTAGAACTACTGCAGGAGATGGACCTCTTTCGGCTCAGGCAGGACAGTTTATTGTTGGATTGCATACTTCTGGAGCTAAATTAGCTGCAACTGCAGGTACTACTGATGGGATGTTTGGAGCATGGTTTAAGGTATATTCTGTTTCTGGTTCTATTGCAGCATCAACTTCAAGAGTTGCTGCAATATGGTTAGATAATTCAATGGGTGGAACTGTATCTGGTGAACATTACTCAGCATTTATAACAAGTGGTGGGGCTGCAAAACCAGACGCTGTTTTTGGCTTTGAAACTGGT
>SDBT01001666.1_pt1 | contig 39459 bp, 30 predicted proteins | sample 2277101 | NCBI WGS metagenome assembly SDBT01 (sample SAMN10404973, study PRJNA504765) | marine sediment metagenome | isolation source: marine sediment core GS10_PC15, 103 cmbsf | place: Arctic Ocean: Southern Knipovich Ridge | collected 2010 | reverse complement strand
TCATGAACAAGCTGGCAGCATGTTCTACTGCAAGAAACGCTACTTTGCTTCAGTAGAACATGCCGCTGGCTTGTTTAGCCTCTATCATGGAAGCTCATGAACAAGCTGGCAGCATGTTCTACTAAGCACACTTAAACAATCCTATCAAACGGCCCCAAACCTTCTTGGACACGGTCATATGCAGATGAATAGCGCCAATCTTCTGGATTCTTTACTAATGCGGCTCGTACCGGGTTATTCTCAACATAGTGAACAATCCGCTGAAGTTCGCCATTATAACGCACCCAATGGTCGTATGCCTCACCTTGCCAGAATTTCCCCCTTCGACCCAGAACCTTGTTAGCCTCTTTCGCCGTGTAACTGCGTAGACTATGAAGAATGGCTGCCAGAGTACCCTTTTCGTACTGGGCCCTCTTGTCATTACCTGGCTCCAGGCGCTTCACCCAAGCTTCATCTGGCTGCAACACCACATGAACATGGTTTGGCATGATAACATAAGCCCACAGAGAATACTTCCTTCCAGCATGGTGGTATAGGTTATCCTGAACTATCTTGGATATGCGCGGTTCCGATAGCCATTTTACATTCTTGTCTTTGTCCAGATATTCATCCCAGAGGGCAAACATCCTCTTCTCAATGCGCAGATTCCATTCATCTTCAGAATATTTCGGGTCCCGCGGCAATGATCGGAAACGTTTGTATTCCCTCCGTAGTTCATTAAGAACACTTCCAGGTAGTGTTCCGGCCAGCCGATAGGTGATGAAGAACGTTGCGCCCACAGGCTGCCAATGTGGTAAGTTTCGTCGGAAGAATGGTTCAGTAATCAAGGCTTTCCTCCGTAGAACGTGCCGCTCGCTGAACAAGCCAGCGGCACGTTCTACTAATCCCCTGCAACGATACGATCTACCACGTACTGACGAAGCTCTTTCGACAGGCTGGCGAAATAGGCGCTGAATCCCGTGACGCGTACGACCAGATCCGGATATTTGGATGGATCTTCGTTGGCCCTGAGGAGCTCATCTTTGCTGAGTACATTTATGTTGATCAGGGTTCCGCCCAGATCGAAATGTCCCTGGATTAGCGCCTCAACTTTGGCTAATCCCTCCTCCCCGCTGACCATGCCCGGATCCAGATCAAGCTGTAACGGCGCTGTATTGCCGTAACCTGATTGAACAGCGGCCACTGCTACAGCCATCTGTGTAGGCGTACCTCCTTCGCCTTCGTTGAATCCGGGGTCGGGATTGGGACCGTGAGAGACAGGATCGCCAGCGTGTCGTCCGTTGGGCGTAGCGCCGAGTTGTTTGCCGTAGCCGATAATCTTCGCCCATGAGAACAAACCGGGGATCATGTTGAATCCGTCGGGAGTCGGTTTTTCCTTCACCAACCGGGTAAAAGTCTGAGATATACGCACCGCCCACTCATCAGCCAAAGAGCCGCCACTGCCAAAGCGCCGGATATTCTTCATCATGAGACGCACCTGTTCGCCTTCAGTGCCGCCCCAATCGGTCTCCAGATAATTCATCATCTCCTGCCAGGTCAGGCGTTTCTCCTTCTCCACTCGCTGTTCCAAAGCCGCGAATGAGTCGGCTACGGTGGCGAGGGATGCGCCGTCCACACACAGGTTGTAGTATTCAACGCCGCCGTGTGATGCGTCCAGCCCCTTCTCAACCGGGCCGTGACAGAACAGATCCAGCAGCAATTCGGGGAAAACTTTGTGCATGTGCTCCAGATGGAAGTCGATACTCTCTGCGATCACCTCAACAGCCCGACGCAGGTGACGCTCGTAGCGATTCCATAGCTCCTCTATACCTGGGGTTACAGAGGAATCTGCCATCATCTCCTTTAGCGCAACGTCAAACACCGTCGCCAGTTCGATCTTGACAATATCGTTTAACGTATACTCGCGCCCCGGTATAGCGAGCCAATGGCAGCCGGAGTATATGCGCTGACGAGCCAGCTCGATGGGATACCCATTCTTCATAAAGCCCTCATTGACCGGTTCGTCACCCATGAACTTGGGAAAACCCATCCTGTCCTCAAACAATATCTCCACACCTCTGCGGAACAGCTTCGGGTCCAGGCCTTCACCGATCCGGATCGCTATGTTAGCTGGTATTTTCAATCGGTGTATCGCTTCCAGAACGAGGTAAGATACCGGACTGCTGAGATCATTGCCGTCGGCGTCAGGGCCGCCGATCTGTATATAGGCTGTTTCAGTGAGCAGTAGACACGCTATGTGGAAGGTTGCTTCCTCGTCTGTCAGAACTCCTGCCTCCGTGTCTTGCTCGTAAAATTGTCTTAGCAGCTCATCCAGTTGCCCCCACTCGCCGCTCCCGTTAAACATTTTGGCGGTTGCCTGAAAGAAAACCAGCCATTGACATGCCTCTTGGAATGTTTGAGGAGCTTCTGTCACCATCAGTTCGCATATATCCGCCATCGTCTCCAGATTTTCACGGAGTTGGGGGTTATTCTCCGTCTCAGCCATCTTCCGGGCATCTTCCACATGACGGTCGATCCACTCCTGGATTCCCATGATCAATTCCTCTAAGCCATCATAGAATTCAACCGCTTGCGGATTCACTTCGCGGTAGTGGCGCACTTTTTCCAGAAGCCCGCCCCAACCCAGTTCCAGGCCGATAGTCAGATCCGGACAGAAGTGCTGGACGCCGCCGATGCCGGAGGACAGATTATATTTCCTGTGCTCCTCGCGCAGATGCGAGAAGTCAAAATCAGGATTCCAACCCGGCTTGCGGTAGGAGTTAAAGTTGACCATGTAAACGCCAACCATAGAGCTTACAGGATTGATGTAGGTAGGATGAGCCTTCAGAAGCCGTCTGAAGTTCTCACCGGTGGCTTTAGGCCCGAAAAATCCGCCGCTGGGATGATTGCTCACAGGCTTGAATCCTTTAAGTACCACATCCCTGACCACTTCGCCGGAACCGCTGATCGCCTCTACAACCTCGCTGGCCTCCGGGGGCAAGAGAACGAAGCCCTGATCATCCCTGTCCATTGCGCCAATAGATTCCTGCTTCTCTCGAGTCTGCTTCAGCTTCGTTTCATGCAGCGAATCCAGACGCTGCTGATACGTTAGTTCATCAGCCATAACGCTCATTATATGTTCTCCTTTACCATAGTGGTCCAATCGGTAAATAAGCTGCGTTTTTAAGAAGGGCGGGTTAGGGATTATCAAGTTGACGCAAGTTATGCTGGTTATTAACTCTTTTCACCAAATGTCAGTATATTAGCATGATAAAACCCGCCCCTACAAAACTATTGCTACTTGGCGATTGAACCACATAGTCAAAGATCTAAAATACCGTTTGCATTTCACCTACGACTTCTCCACGTCTATTTCTGGTCACGATAGGACGAAGCTGCTGATATGCATCCAGTTCGGCTTTATCTGCCAGTTTCAGCCTTCGTAAAACCTCTGTGAACGCCAGAGCGCATGGGTTTGAGTTTCCATCGTCGATTTTTAATGCTATTCCTCTATCTTTGCCGAGTATGCCGCCGCAGTATACGCCAAGCGCGCCGGATTTTGCCACTATTTGCTTCGGCCAGGTTTTTCCGCTCCTGATTTCCCCTGTCATTTCGGGGTGTGTTTGCATAGCACCCACTATTCTGATTAATGCCTCTTTCCGTTTGGTTGGGAGGTCATCAGGATTCGCCAGTTTAGCGAACCCGATCGCCATATTTCGCAGAGGCATATAAGGAGCCGGAACGCCACATCCATCTACCCCATATTTCACATCATCCACATCGCACATCTCGCCCACAAACTTGCGGATCATCACCTGCGCTGGATGATTCGGCTCTAAATAATTGTCTACAGGAAAGCCGCGAAACTGACACAGCGTTAGCATCCCGGAGTGTTTGCCTGAACAATTATCCCTTATAGCGTTGTTCTTCGCGCACTGAAGCACATCCTCTGTCAGCCCGATCTTGCCCAGAATGCCCCGCACCGTCTCAACGTGGATGTCCTGCCCGGCATGCGAGGCGCACATGATAGCAAGTTCCTGCTTGCTGATGTTAAATTTCTCCAGCGCGCCGCTCTCGGTTACTGCTATCGCCTGCAGCGGCTTGGCCGCGGAGCGCAGAAACGCCGATCTCTCAGGATCGCCAACCGAATAGATAATCTCTCCGCTTGTGTTCGTAACTGCAATTGATCCATAATGGATCAGGTCTAAGTATCCATCCCTTATAGCGTGAACCAACTCTTTCGATCCGCTCATATTGTCCTCCAAATCCAAACAAAATCCCAATTGTCTATATTCCGAAAATCGCTAACGAGATTTCTATTGACACTATCATGTTTTTGGATTATGATCAAGAAAAATCGGACTTCGCATCAATTCCAATGGCTAAGAGCTTACCCGAAAACCTGGTTTCGATACAGGCTGCACCTACTCAACCGACGGTTTCCGGATAAGCTCTAAATAAAAATGCAGGAGGACAAAAATGGCCGTAAAAGTTGGTTTCGTTGGCACTGGCGGGATCGCCGGGGCACATCTCAAGAACCTCAACACCTTTGATGACATAGAATTCGTCGCCATGTGTGACGTGGTTGAGGATAAAGCCAAATCACGGGCGAATGAGTACGGCGGTAAGCCCTTCACGGACTTCAAAGAGATGTTCGACAAGGTGGACATGGACGCGGTTTATATCTGCACGCCGCCTTTCGCCCACGGCGAACAGGAACGGATCGCCTGCGAAAGTGGAATCGCTATGTTTATAGAGAAGCCCATAGGCGTTACGCTGGAACAGGCTGTCATTATCAATGAAATGGTGCAGCGCAGCGGCGTTATCACCAGCGTTGGGTATAACTGGCGCTATGGCGGCAACGCGCAGACTGCGTTATCCGTGCTCAAGAATGAGACGATCCTGGGTGCGCTGGGCTACTGGATGGGCGGGATGCCAGGAGTATCCTGGTGGCGTGTGCGCGCTGAGTCCGGTGGGCAGCACGTGGAGCAGACCACGCATATATTCGACATCTGCCGGTATATAGTAGGCAGTGACGCTGTGCTGGTTCACGGCGTGGCTAACAGCGGCGGCATGACTCACGTTGAGAATTACGACGTGGATGACATCAGCATGGTCAACATTGAGTTCAAGAACGGTGTTGTAGCTAACATAACGTCGTGCTGCGCTATGAAGGGCGACGGTCGTGTGCAGTTGGAGGTATTCTGTCCGAGTCTGGTAATAAGGCTTGGCGGTAGAGGGCCATTGGTCAGTCGTGAAGGAAAGGAAGAAGAAGTCGAGGCTGTCCCGGGCATGGACAGGGATCGCGTTTTCATCGACGCAGTCACGACTGGCGATGCGTCCAAGATCCTCTCGCCTTACGCCGACGCTCTTGAGACTCATAAGCTCACAATGGCCGCCAGCAAGTCCTTTGAGACAGGCAAAGCTATAGACGTTTAGGATAGTTATCAGTTGTCGGTTTTCAGTTTTCAGCAAGTCTGAGACGAGATTTCTGCATCTTGTCCGGGAGGCTTACCCTCCCACACGCTGATCAGAACTTCAGAGGATTTTCTGAACTTGCTTCAGTCCTCAGTTCTATGGTTTCTGCTGAAAACCGAGAACCGAAAACCGAGAACTGATCAATGCCCAAATGGGTAAGTTAGTTATTTAATCACGAGTCTAATACTTAATATCAGTGGGAGGATCATTATGGCAGAAGGAAAAGTGAAGGCTCTGGTATGGTCGGAATTTACAGAGCCGAAAGATGTATATCCCGAAGGGATTCACGGCGCTATCGCCGAACATTTAAATTCCTGCGGGGATGTTGAGGCCAGAATCGCACAACTCGCAGATCCCGATCAGGGTGTAAGTGAAGCTGCGCTGGAATGGGCTGACGTTCTCCTGTGGTGGGGACATCAGAAGCATCGTGACGTTACGGATGAAACCGTTGCGCGTATAGTTAAACACACTAAAGAAAAGGGAATGGGCTATTTTGCCCTTCACTCGGCGCACTATTCGCGCGGGCTGATCACTCTACTGGGTACACCCTGTGGATTGGGCGGCGTCGGAGATGGCGGTATGGAGACTATTTCGGTAGTCGCTCCGGATCATCCTATTGCTAAAGGCGTGACGGATTTTACGATTCCGCGCGTGGAGTTCTTCGGGGAAGAATTCACCGTTCCGGAACCGGAAGCGGTAGTTCTCCGATCGACTTATGAGAAAACCGATGCCTGGTTCCGAACAGCATGTTGCTGGACAGTCGGAGAAGGACGCGTAGTCTACTTCCGACCGGGTCATGAGACTTACCCCATTATGCGCCAGCCTGAAGTATTAAAGGTTGTCTACAACGCGACGCTCTGGGCTGCAAAGCGCACCTGATCCGATAATACAGAGTGTTATGTAAGGGCATTTTACGCTGTGCCTTGCGCTTTTGATATGGCGTGAAGTGTCCTTACGAGTACCGATAGATGCCCGCCAATTCTCTTACCGGCACTGGCACTAAGTGGTTTAATCGGCAAATCTGTGTTGTTATCCGTAGGGGCACAATGCTTGTGCCCGGGCACGCGCAGCGTGCCCCTACGAGTATTTTTCGGATAGACACTAAACGTCATCTGAGGTGATATAAAGTGGAAGCAAGCGAAAAGAAAAAGATCTTCATAATGGACGGAAACGCATACATATACAGGGCTTTTTTCGCGATCGAGGAGCTATCAACTTCCACGGGCATACCCACCAATGCAGTCTTTGGGTTCACAAGACTGCTGTTGACACTCCTGTTCGAGGATAAACCGGATTATCTGGTTATAGCCTTCGACACAGCAGGGCCCACGTTTCGCCATGAGGAATTTGCCGAATACAAAGCGGGCCGGCCTGAGATGCCAGATACGCTGTCTCAGCAGTTGCCGATAATCAGGGAGGTAATTGAGGCTTTTAAAGTTCCGATCCTGGAAATTCAGGGGTACGAAGCAGATGATATTATAGGAACAGTAGCGCGGAAGGCTGAAGCTGCTGACATGGAGGTTACTATAATAACCGGCGACAAGGATGCTCTGCAACTGGTTACCCCAAATGTTAAAGTCAATCCTTACAGCTTCCGCGGCGTATACGAAAAGGGGTTCGTCTTTGATGAGCAGGCAGTGAGGCAGCGATACGGTGTGGAGCCTGCTAAGGTCGTAGACTTTATGGGTATCGTGGGTGACACAACAGATAACATACCCGGTGTGCCCGGTATTGGCGAAAAGAGCGCCCCTAAGCTTCTCGCACAGTTTGGCAGCCTCGAGGAACTGCTGGATCGCGTTGACGAAATTGGGGCAGGATCGAAGCCCACGCGCACAATAGAGAAGCAAAAACAGCTTTTAAAGGATTATGCGGATCAGGCGCTCTTGAGCAAAAGGCTGGCAACTATTGAAATAAATGTGCCTATCCATGTCGCTCTGGAAGACTACAAAGTGTCGGACTTTGACAGCGACAAGGTCATGGATCTGTTTAAGAGGCTGGAGTTCAGAAAGTTTATAGATGACCTTGATCTGGCTAAGGAAAGGTCGGCGGAAGCTCAATACTACACAATACTCACGGAATCTGACCTGGATGACCTGATAGATAAACTTCAGCATGTGCCCGAATTTGCAGTAGATACAGAGACAACCGGGGTGGACCCCATAACGTGCGATCTGGTGGGAATTTCTCTGGCTTTTCGGCCGCTGGAGGCGTACTATATACCTCTCACACACAGATATATAGGTGTCCCAGGACAATTGCCGCTGGAACTGGTGCTGGAAAAGCTGAAACCTATCCTGTCGAATCCGGCCATTGGCAAGATCGGTCAAAATATTAAATACGATTTGCACATTTTTAAGCGCTATGGCATCGAACTGGCTGGTATTTCATTCGATACTATGCTGGCTTCCTACCTCCTGAATCCCTCAGCCAGAGGCCACAATCTGGGTACCATGTCTATGGAGCGTCTTGGGTATAGAATGATCCCTATTGAGGCCCTGATCGGCAAAGGGAGAAATCAAATCACCATGGACGAGGTGGAAGTGGAAAGAGTCAGCGAATATGCCTGCGAAGACGCTGACATCACTTTACAATTAAAGAGCCAGTTGGAGCCGGGTCTACAGAAGAACGATCTGGAATCAGTCCTCCGGGAGATCGAGCTTCCTCTTATTCCTGTTCTGGCCGACATGGAAATGGCTGGAATCACCATTGATACGGCATACTTAAATCAGCTTTCAGATAAGCTGGCAGAACGGATTGACGGTTTGACTGGCGGGATCTACGAAGCTGCCGGAGAGGAATTTAACATAAACTCACCCAAACAGCTAAGTACCATCCTCTTTGAAAAACTCGAACTTCCGCCCGGCAAAAAGACGAAAACAGGATATTCCACCAATGAAGCTGAACTGGAGAGACTGTCGTCTGCCGGACATGAATTGCCATCGCTGATACTGGAATTCAGAGGCATTGCCAAGTTGAAATCCACCTACGTGGATGCTCTGCCTGCGGCTATAAATCCTGAAACGGGGAGAGTTCATACATCCTTCAATCAGGCAGTGACAGAGACTGGGCGACTCAGCAGCAGCAATCCCAACCTGCAAAACATACCAATAAGGACGGAAGAAGGTAGAGAGATAAGACGGGCATTCATTCCGGGAGAGGAATTTACCCTTTTGCTGGCCGTCGACTATTCTCAGATCGAATTGAGAATGCTGGCGCATCTGTCCGGTGACACAACACTGTCGGAGGCGTTTCGGAATGATGAGGACATACACTCGCGCACCGCGTCGCTTATTTTCGGACTCCCCCTTGACCAAATCACACCCGATATGCGTCGACAGGCAAAAACCATAAACTTTGGTGTAGTTTACGGTATGAGCGCGTTCAGATTGGCCAGAGAGCTGAGTATTTCCCATGCTGATGCCCAGAATTTCATCGACAGCTATTTCCAGACGTATTCCGGCGTTAGATCATACTTCAACGAAGTTATCAGTTTTGCCAGAGAGAACGGTTATGTGACAACGATTTCCGGCCGGCGGCGGCGCATACCTGAGATAAATAGCAGGAACAGAAATGCGCGGGAATTTGCGGAGCGGACCGCTATCAATACCCCTGTTCAAGGCTCCGCTGCTGATCTGATAAAACTGGCAATGATAAAGATCGCTGATTTCCTCAAATCCGAAAAGCTGAAATCAACATTGCTGCTTCAGGTACATGATGAGCTGGTTTTTGAAGTGTCAGAATCTGAACTGGACAAGGTGCGGGCGGGTGTTCGTTCGCTGATGGAAAGTGCTATGGCGCTGAACGTACCCATAAAAGTGGACGTTGGAATAGGGAAAAACTGGCTGGAGGCCAAGTGATTACAAACATAAAAGTGGGAAAGTGAGAAAATGGGAAAGTGAGAAAGTGAGAAAGTGAGAAAGTGAGAAAGTGAGAAAGTGGGAAAGTGGGAAAGTGGGAAAGTGAGAAAGTGAGAAAGTGAGAAAGTGAGAAAGTGGGAAAGTGGGAATATAACATGCCGGTTCCCTGTGAGCTACAGGCATCTTGCCTGCATTGTTAAGCACAGTGACCACGAATGTCACAGATCATTCGTGCTATTCGTTTATTCGTGTAATTCGTGATTCTCCTTCTTTTCTCTGCAATCTTGTATTCAGATTTTATAATTTCCTAGACAATAAACTAAGAAACTTCTCACGTAATAGGTGGGATAACTCGATATGTATAATTAGGACAGTTTTTAGTTGAGTAATACTGCGGAGAAGTGGAAAGAGGAGTCGTAGGATTTCCCCGATGGCTTCAGGAACGGAAATTTTATGCTTTGCCAAGTAATTTGACCTAATAGCCAACCTTTCGAGCGACTATGGAAAATAGCAGGTCAGCTAACCCGATTTTGCGGACACGGCTTCTGAAAGTCATATTCTAATGAAGAAAAACTTGGTTGTTGGGCTAACCGGCGGCATCGCCTGCGGCAAGACCACTGTCACAAAAATCTTCCAGAATTTCGGCGCTGATGTCATTGATGCAGACCTGCTATATCACCAGTTGCTAAGGGATGATCCATCCGTAAAAAATAAGATAATAGCCACATTTGGTGAACGTATCCTGAATGATAAAGGAGAGATCGACCGCTCAAAGCTAGGGCCTATTGTCTTTGGTAACCCTGATCATCTGCGCACGCTCAATGAATTGGTACACCCACCTGTGATCAGACGCATGAAGGCTGAGATAGAACGAAAGCTATCGTCAGCCGAGAACAAGATCATTCTGGTGGTTGTTCCGCTCCTGATAGAGACCAATATGACGTATATGGTGGACTCGGTGGTTCTGGTATACGCCGACGAAGAGATACAGATACAGCGATTGATGCAGCGCGGTTTATCACAGGAAGATGCTCAGAAGCGAATCCGGTCGCAAATGTCGTCACAAGAAAAAGCGCGCTTTGCAGATTTTATCATCTACAACAATGGTTCGCTATCCGACACAACCAGACAGGCAAAACAGGTGTGGAAAGCTCTGGTTGATACGCTGTCCACAGGAGCTTCATGATGGCCTTATAGCTGGAGATTTGGGAATATGCAAAAAAAGCCTTGACGTTTCCACTTTTGTGTCATATAATATGGGCGGAAGTGGAGGATATTGAACAGGATTGAAATTATAGGCTTTTGAGTTGCACCCCTTAAGCTAAGTTATCCTACCTGTAATGGCTGCGAAAATTCGCCCAGCAAAAATGGAAAAAATCTAACGATTCTTCATGCTTATTGAAAGAACTTATCCATATCTTATTCCGTAAATCTGGTTTTCCACATCGTTTTGAGTTTTGGTATGTGTTTCAGTTCAGGAAGTTTGTCTGAATCGGCGGTACTCAGAGTGTAAAACTCAATCTTTCATCCATTCCATCCTGAGATAATGGGCAGCTTTCGCCTGCCAGAAGGTGTTAAGCTATGCCCACGGACGAAGTAAAGGGCCGAATTCGTCAATGATCAGGATAAATGTCCTGCTATTTAGCCCAACATTAGCGAAAATCTCCTATTGTTTAGTTACCCCATAAAACTTCTGGACATGCATAATTTGCGACAAAAAGGAGAAGTGTTTTCGTCAAAATCCGGAGAACACCAGATTTATCTCGACCTACTAGGTGTTCCTGGTGAAACTAAGCGATCGATATCTGACGTTAGTGATTAGATATCATCGAATATTTTGGACTGATATGGTCGAGGAAGTTACGAGCTGTTGGAAGGAGGTTATGGCAATTTCGCTCACTATTCAAAGCATATACTTCGGAGCATATACCTTAACGAAGTAAAGGAACGGTGAGTCTCCTTGCCACAACACTATGAGAGAAGCAACTATACAAGAAGTTAAGGATAAGGCCAATGAACTGGATATCGGCGGGCTTCAGGAGATGACAATCTCCGAACTCAATGGCCTGGCGCGTGATCTTGGTATCACAGGCTATAGTGGTCTCAGGAAGCACGACCTGATATTCAAAATCCTTGAGGCCAAAGCTACGGGGAATGGTCTGATATTCGGACAGGGAGTTCTGGATATCCGTCCTGAGGGGTTTGGATTCCTGCGTTCGCCGGCTTACAATTACCTTCAGGGACCTGACGATATTTACGTATCACCCTCTCAGATCCGAAAGTTTGATCTGCGCGTGGGACATATCGTCTCCGGCCAAATCAGGCCGCCTAAGAAAGGCGTGCCCGGGGAAAAAGAGGAGCACTATTTCGCTCTTCTGCATATCGAAGCGGTGAACTATGAAGATCCAGAAACAGCTAAGGATAAAATACTCTTCGATAATCTGACTCCCATATACCCTATGGAGAGAATCCGCCTGGAGCATGATCGAGAAGAACTTTCCACAAGAATAATGGACCTGATAACTCCCATTGGGAAGGGCCAACGTGGATTGATCGTAGCGCCGCCCTATAGCGGCAAGACGGAACTGCTGAAAAGGATAGCCAAAGGTATCACCAGCAACCATCCTGAGATAATTCTCCTCATTCTCCTTATCAATGAGCGTCCGGAGGAAGTCACAGATATGGAAAGATGGGCCGGTGATGCAGCCGAAGTAGTGAGCGCAACCTTTGACGAGCCACCGGAGCGGCATATCGAAGTAGCAGATATGATTATAGAAAAAAGTAAGAGATTGGTGGAGTATGGCTATGACGTGGTAATCCTGCTGGATAGTCTCACACGGCTAGGCAGAGCGCATAATTCGGTTGCTCCGGCCAGCGGGCGAGTATTAACGGGTGGAGTCGAGTCCACAGCTTTAACCCGACCCAGGCGATTCTTCGGATCAGCGAGAAAAATAGAGGATGGCGGAAGCTTGACTATTATTGCCACCGCTCTCGTTGAAACCGGCAGCAGGATGGACGATGTTATCTTTGAGGAGTTCAAAGGTACGGGTAACATGGAAGTTCGTCTGGATCGCACGCTGCTTGAGAAGCGGATCTTTCCTACCATTGACATCCAAACATCCAAGACTCGCAAAGAGGAACTACTCCTTACCGAGGATGAGATGAACAAGATATGGCTTCTGCGTAAGGCCATGTCTAACGAAAGCCTCCCCGATGCTATAGAACTCCTGATGGAGCATCTATCTAAAACAAGAAACAATGAAGCATTCCTGGAATCAATGAAGGGATAAAAATCCAGTAGTCGGGAAGCAAATTGCTTTCCTTACTATCGTTACTATTGGTATGCAAAAAGGAGATTGAAAAAATGAAACCCGATATTCATCCTGAGGTCAAAGAAACATCAATAACATGCGCCTGTGGGGCAGTCCTCGAAACAATATCGTCAAGCGATGATATGAAGGTAGAAATCTGTTCCAAGTGCCATCCTTTCTTTACAGGAAAGCGGAAGATCGTGGATACCGCTGGTCGTGTGGAGAAATTCAGGCGAAAATATAATCTACCTGACGAATCCGAGGAATCGGGAGAAGAGGAATCGGGAGAAACAGAAGAAACAGAAGAAACAGAAAAATCTGAAGAGTAGAGCTTGACGACAAAGATGTTCATTCGGGACAACATGCTCTACTTCAGCCGACGGGGTAACAGCGGTGAGTGATGTTTCTACCAGTGATAAAATGCCATCTAATGGCGAAGTGAAAACTAATGGCAAAGTGAAAAACATAGGCGGCCAGGCTGTCATTGAGGGGGTTATGATGCGTGGGCCGACCTCTATTGTAATCGCTGTTCGGAAACCAGATCGCGAGATCGTTATCAAAAGTGAGAAGATCACTCCCCTGAAAGAGAGATTTCCTCCCTTCAAATTGCCCATCCTTCGTGGAGTAGCCACGCTTTTTGAGTCGCTTGTGTGGGGCATGAAAGCTCTCACATATTCGGCAAATCAGGCGATAGAGGTTGAAAACGGGGATTCCCCCAAAGAGATGGGCGGCTTCACCATAGCAATTACAATGCTGTTGAGCCTCGTCCTGGGTGTTGGACTGTTCATCATCCTTCCCGAAAGACTGGCAAGTCTAATCTCTGGAAAGAGGTTTATATCTGATTTAGCCAGCAGCAAGTATATATTCAACATAGCCGATGGCATTATCCGTCTTACTATATTCCTTATTTATGTTCTGCTGATCTCGCGCAGCAAGAATATAGCTCGTGTTTTTGAGTATCACGGGGCAGAGCATAAGTCAATTCACGCATACGAAGCCGGTGAGGAGCTGACAGAGGAAAATGCAGCCAGGCATAGCCCACTGCATCCTCGATGTGGAACAGCGTTCCTGATGACGGTTATGGTTATAGGCATCCTTATATTCTCCATATTCGGCAAGCCTGATTCCATACTTGTTCGCATCGGAACTCGACTGGCGCTACTACCGTTTATAGCCGGCATATCCTATGAGATTATCAGGCTAACAGCCAAAAAACGGCACAATAGATTTGTTAAGCTGTTAATGGCTCCTGGTCTCTGGTTGCAGCGTTTGACTACAAGAGAACCATCAGAAGACCAGATAGAAGTGGCTATTCGGTCATTGGTAGAGGTACTGGCGATGGAATCAAGTGAAGCGGAGCAGGAATAACCATGTTAGAGAAGCTACAAAATATCAAAAAGCGATATCTGGAACTGGAAAAAGCTCTGTCAGACCCGGAAGTAATATCGAATAGCTCGCTGTTTCAGAAATATGTCAAGGAGCACTCTGAACTCTCTCCGCTTGCGGCAGCGTTCGATGAATATAATCAAGTAGTCAAAGATATTGGCGATACTCAGGAATTGATGGAAGCAGACGACGACGACGAGTTTATCCAACTTGCGCGGGAAGAATTGTCAGACCTGAGTAAAAAGAAGGAATTGCTGGAGCACGACCTGAAGTTCATGATCCTTCCGAAAGATCCCAATGAAGGGAAAAATATCATTGTTGAGATACGAGCGGGGACAGGAGGAGATGAGTCAGGGCTTTTTACTGCCGAGCTTTTCAGAATGTATAATAAGTATGCCGTCCGGCATAATTGGAAGGCCGATGTGATAAATTCTCACTCAACAGGTGTTGGCGGATTTAAAGAGATCATTTTTAGTATGGAAGGCAAAAATACCTATAATTACTTAAAATACGAGAGTGGAGTTCACAGGGTGCAGCGAGTTCCGGTAACTGAATCAAGTGGCAGAATACACACTTCCGCCGTTACAGTGGCTATACTTCCAGAGGCCAAGGAAGTGGAAGTCAATATCGATCCAGAGCACCTCAGGATTGATTTCTTTCGCTCTTCGGGGCCGGGCGGACAGAGCGTTAATACCACCGATTCTGCGGTACGGATAACTCACATTCCCACAGGTACAATAGTAACATGCCAGGACGAAAAATCACAGCATAAGAACCGAGCCAAAGCTATGAAAGTTCTTCGCGCCCGAATTCTGGATCAAATGCAAAGAGAGCAGGATGCTCAAAGAGCGCAGGATAGAAGAACACAGATAGGCAGTGGCGATAGAAGCGAAAAGATACGCACCTACAATTTCCCCCAAAACCGCGTCACAGATCACAGGATCGGCCTCACATTATATAAGTTAGAATCTATCATAGAAGGCGATCTGGATGAGATTGTGGAATCACTAATGATTGCGGATCAGAACGAAAGGCTGAAGCAGTTATAATAAGAGCCTATCCGAAAACCGTCGGTTGAGTAGGCGTAGCCTGTATCGAAACCAGGTTTTCGGATAGGCTTTAAGCATAGAATGGCAAATTCCTTGCAAGATAGAATATTGAATCCACTTCAACATTTGCTCTAACAAGGAGGATGGGCGCAAAGATGCAGCGGGGCGCTTATCCTCCCTTATTTCCTCTGGGCCTATTGCAGTACCCATTGGGATCGGGCAGATACAACATTACGTAGAATTCAGGGGGGCTTCATCAATGGGAATCGTTGCCATACCATTTTTGTTCTTGCTGGCGGTTATACTTGGACCGTTAACAATCCTACTCGTATTTGCAGCAATCTTGTTTACATCTCTGCGTGCGAAACGCCAACGAGCCAGTAATCAGGAATTTCAGATTCTACAGAATGACATCAGGCAGATAAAGGCGGATATTCAGGACATCAAGGAGCAAATTGCTGATTTCATAATCAAAACGTATTGATCGCCGGGGAAAAGATATATTGAGCGTAGGGGGTATCGTCTATGTCAGTATTAGTATTAGTATTCCTTTTTGTAGCAACGATTGTCCTTGGGCCTTTGATAATCATCTTCACCTTTGTACATTTCAGACGCCGCGCGATCAACAAACGGGAATTGCAGAATATCCAGAGCCAGATCGCGGGTATAAGAACTGATATTGAGGATATTAAAGAACAGATCGCTGATTTCATAATCAGAATGAATTAAAATCTATCTGAAAACCATCGCTTAAGCGGGTGCAGCCTGTATTGAATTCCAGTTTCAGATGGGTTCTTGATCAGCCAGAAAGAGGAAACATGGTTAAAGACATAATTCTAATAGTCTTCAGCGTGACGTTGGCTGCGGTGGGACAATTTTTGCTGAAGTTGGGCATGTTGAAAGTGGGAAGGATAGATGACCTTACAAAGGCTCCATCCATACTTTTTAGCGCACTGACAAATCCTATGGTGCTTGCAGGTCTCACTGTCTTTGGAATCAGCGCTTTGTCATGGCTGCTTGTCCTCTCCCGCGTTAACCTCAGTATCGCGTACCCCATGGTCAGTCTGGGATATGTCGCTGTAGTGTTTTTCTCCCATTTCATACTCAAGGAGCATATAAGGCCTATAACCATCGCAGGATGTCTCTTTATCGGATTTGGGGTACTCCTGATCGCCAGAGGTATGCAACAGATGCAATAGCACATTTTGGCGAACTGGAATTCACAATACATCTATTCATGATACATCTAATGACACATCGAAATGACCAATAAACGTCCAGACACCTCACACCGCCCCGTTATAGCCGCCATACTATCGCTTTTATTCTGCGGGCTTGGTCAAATATACCTGCATAGAATAGCTAAAGGCCTCATACTGATTCTGAGTTGCTCTTTCGCCGTCGCTGTGATCTGGATCGCCATAACCGGTACGGAGTTCAAAATTCTTACGTGGGGCGAGAAAGAAATAATATTCAGCCCGTCGCGGAGAGTTATATCCCTCAGTGGATATACTCTCTATATGGCCGATATTATGAAGGTTACCGGCACTATTCAGTTTGCATTTACGTGGATTTTCGGCGTAGCTGACGCGTGGCGGGAGGGAAGGCGGTTAATCTAAGAGAAAGCATGAATAACTGGCGAAGCAGGGGGCGTCAAATCAAACGCCCCCTTATACGCGATATACGGCAGATTTAGCCTTCCTTTTTCAGCACTGCAAACCATATCTGGCCTGTGGAAGATCGCTTCAAATAAAGCATTACACTTTTCTCGCCCTTTCCCTCCATTGCTTTATCGGCTTCCTTTATCGCCTTTTTATAGTCCTGCATGTTTCTGATTTTCTTATCCTCTATTTCCATGATTAGGTCACCGCGCCTGAACGGGTTATCGAGCTTTACAGCAGGGCCATCAGGATTCACGCTGGATATAATAACGCCACGCTCCCCTTCATATCCCATCCGCTGGGCAATTTCCTCGGTAAGTTCCTGAACAGTAATCCCCATCCATTCTTCTTCCCCGCCGAACGGAATTGCTTCATGCCCGTTTATCTGGGCCAGCGCCTCGTCCGTTCTTTCGGCCAGTTTGACCTCAAGTTCTTTCTCTTTTTTATTGCTCCTGATAACCTTTATCTTAATCTTTTCCTCCGGCCTGACGGCTGCGACCAGATGCTTGAGGTGGACACCATCTTTCACCTCTTCGCCGTTGAATTCTATTATCAGGTCGCCCGGATCTAATCCTGATTTCTTAGCCGGATCGACAGCTCTCACAATCAGAGCGCCTTTCGGATCTTTCAGGCCGTATTTCTTTGCTATATCTATATCTACTTCCTGAAATTCTATGCCCAGCCAGCCGCGTGTCACTTTCCCCGTGTCAATGAGTTGATCCATGACATCCAGAGCCATGTTGATGGGAATGGCGAATCCGATACCCACATTACCGCGCACACCTGACGCGGTGGCTATAGCTGTGTTTATGCCAATAGCTTCGCCTTTGAGATTCACCAGAGGCCCGCCGCTGTTACCCGGATTAATTGCAGCATTCGTCTGGATAAAGTCCTGGTAAGTCACCGTCGAAGACAGAATATTCGACCGACCGGTGGCACTGATTATCCCGTTCGTGACAGTATGGCTTAATCCAAATGGGTTGCCGACAGCCAGAACCCACTCCCCTACCTGAAGTTCGTCAGAATTGCCCAGCGGCAGGATTGGCAGGTTCTTCTCTTCGATTTTGATCACTGCCACTTCTGTTTCCTTATCTGTCCCGATCAGTTTCGCGTCGTATTCTTGATTATCGTTGAGGGTAACTTTGATCTCCACGGCATTCTGTATTACGTGGTGGTTAGTAAGAATATATCCATCTGGTTTCACAATGAAGCCTGAGCCTTGAGGGCGAGGTCTTGGGCGCTCTCTACGCTGTTCCCGAGGTGAACGCTTGAAGAAATCATCAAAGAATTCCCAGAAAGGATCGCCAGAATGTGGACTGGCAGACAGCGTAACACTGATATTCACCACTGACGGATTAACTTTCTTGGACACCTGGATGAATGCCGCGCTCAGAGCTTCTACTCCCTTGAGTTCAGCACTGGAACTGACCTCGCCGGTGGCCGTTCCGTAGAGATCTGTGCCCAAAAACAGTCCTGGAGAAAACAGCAAAGCAAAGCTTACAAATGCAACAAAAATCAACTTCCAATTCCTATAATTATACATTTTGAGTACCTCCTTACTTGAAGCTAGGTGATTATCAATAATTTTCTCGCGCTTTTCATAACGAGGCGGGACAGGAATGATACTGTTGGCGAATTCGGAATTGCTATTCGGTCGGGGTTGGAAAACCCCGACTATCGGTTAGTGGGGATTTTATTATTACCGATAGTCGGGACTTTCCAGTCCCGTTTGATGAATTCGCCAACAGTATCAGGAATGTCCCGCCTATCGGCTGTGTTTACGATAGTCGGGGTTTTCCAACCCCGAACCGGAAGCCTGAGATCATTTATTGAACTTGCTAAGAAATCTGCAAAAAAACAGAATAATAGCATCTGCGAGTAATTCTCTTCGCATTATTGATAAACAACAACTATACAATGAAAATTCCCGCTACGCTCTGAAGTTATCAGAATTTCTCTTGCTTTGGAGATCGCTGCGCGGAAAGCTAAGATGGTGCCGAGGAGGAGAGTCGAACTCCTATGGACTAATGTCCACTGGACCCTGAACCCAGCGTGTCTACCAATTTCACCACCTCGGCACATCGGTGGGTTGCTTTATAAAGTTTACACCAACGGCTAGATGATGTCAAGGAGTTTTTGGCTGACGCGCCTGTCTCCGTCATAAGAATCAAAGAATCCTATCAGAGCATTTACCCATTGACATATACATAATGGTGTCTTATTATATTGACTGCTAATTATTATCAATATCTATAACGCATATTCACGAAAAGAGGTGTACGGTGAAGGTATCTCACAGACGCTTTTTTATCATTTTTATCATTGCTGTTATCTCCACTGGAGTGCTATCCCATTCATCTGGTAATACCGTATCCATCCGCTCTGAGGGCGGCAGTCAGATCGTGGGGGGAGATGTAGCTGCTGCAAGGGAAGAGGCTATTCAGAACGCCCTGCGAAAAGCCGTTAGAGCGCATGTTAATGAACTTGTCATTCTGAGCAGAGCGGAAAGCGGCAGACTCCTGCCCGGCGTTCAAGCCAGACTGGACTATTACATAGCAAAATATGATGTGCTGGAAGAGGGAACTCAAAATAACATTATCCGGCTCATTCTGGATATAGAACTCATGCCGGAAAAACTTGTGGAGCAAATCCTCGACAGCGGCTTTCTCTCTTCCTTTCGCCATAAACCCCGGATCATGATAGCTCTGCCAACGGAGCAAAATGCCCTGACAACGGCACTGGAAAAGGGCTTTCTGGAGTTGGGATTCCACATGATCGACGCGTTAAACACGGGGAATAGCAATGACATTGTTGCCACTGGTAAGAAACTGGGAGCCGATGTTGTTATTACAGGGGAATGCCTCAGCGAACGTTTGGAGAGTAGAATGCTTGGCAACTTCAAGTCATATCGTATTGAGGCATCTTTAAGAGCGATAAGATGTGATAATGGCCAGATCCTGGCTGCGGGTGATTTCGAGGGTGTGAAACCGGCTATGACCAGGATAAAAGGTGAAAGAGCGGCATCCGAGCAAGTGGCTCAGAGTGTCATCAAGGAATTTCCCGGGAATATCATCCAGATTTGGGCAACTCGTGTAGCCACTGGTGAAATAGTCCTAAAGCCGCTTCCCGGCAGTAGTGCTCCGCCGCAAATAACAATCAATTCACCGGATGACGGAAAACTCACAACCGAGACAGTGATTCGCCTGGTGGCAACTGTCAGTGACGATCAGGGTGAAAGCGCGGTCAAGCTATTCATCAATGGAGCTTCTCTGGCTCTGGATAAGGAATTACATCTGTCTTCGGAAGCGAATGGGCTTCTTATTAACCGGCTGGTGCCGCTGAAGTCCGGTGAGAATGTCATATCTATTCATGCCTTCGATCAGGACAAGAATAAGACAGAAGAAGAATTAAAGGTAATCTCTAATCCAGCAATAATGGATGAATTGCCAGTCAGAATAGAGATTCAGACCCCGCGTTCGGGCGAAGAACTCTCCACCAGAGCACCTCTGGTCGTCGGCAACGTGATTAGTAAAGTTCCCATACAAAAGCAAATTGAGGTCATAGTTAACAGTAAGAAAATGCCGTCATCTCGAGGCATGAGGAGGGTTCAAAACAAAGATATATTTTCCATCCCGTTCGAGGAACGGATAGGACTCAGCCCGGGGATGAATGAGATCGAGGTAATAGCTACGACGAAGGCGGGGCAGGAGTTCAGGAAAAGCATCTCTGTCTCCTACGTTCCGAAAGATGATCCCCTGCAGATAGGGAAGTATGCTGTGATCATCGGCGTCAGCAAATACCAGGACCCGGACATCCGGAGTCTGAAATTTGCCCGCGCTGATGCCGAGAGCATCTACCAATTGATAACCGATCCTGAGGGCGGCGGATTCCCGGAGGACAACGTCAGACTTCTGACAGATGAGCAGGCTACCAGAGAAGCCATCATGCAAACAATAGGTGAATGGCTGCCAGGGCAGGCCAAACCCGATGATATGGTTCTATTGTTTTATGCAGGTCACGGCGGGGTAGAGGTGGATCTCACAGGAGAAGAATCTGATGGGAATAGCAAATACCTCATACCTTATGATTCCAAGCTTGGGGGCTTGTTTTCAACGGCCATACTGAACTCAATGATGACCACCATGCTGCAAAGAATCCAATCGAATCGGATGATATTCCTGATAGATTGTTGTTACAGCGGTGGGACTAGCAACCTGGCGGCGTTAGCGGTTCGATCTATCTCTTCGCCCGGTACCAAGGTTGAGACGGATGTTTACAGCGATTTTTCCGGGAGCGGTCGAGTGGTAATCTCAGCCAGCCAACCCGATCAGTTCTCGCTTGAGCTTCCTGAGTGGAATCATGGACTATTCACCTACAATTTGCTCAGGGCCATATCTGGAGCAGCGGATTACAATAAAGATAACTTTGTGACTTTGGTCTCCGAGATATATCCATTTGTATTCAGGGAAGTCTCGCAGATGGCTGATTCTTATGGATTCAAGCAAAATCCGAAGCTCAGGTGTGATATAACAGGAGAACTGATACTTTCAAAAGTGGTAGAAAATATCCTGGAAGGTTCCCAATATGAGCAGTGAAATAACCTGGCCGCGTGCCATACTTCTGGATTTCTATGGAACAGTGGTGGAGGAAGCCGGCGAACCGATAGTCCAGGTATGCCATGAGATCGTCGAAGCATCGTCAAAAACACCGACTTTGGAAGAGGTAAATGCTTACTGGAGTCGCGAGTTCGGCGAGGCGTGTTTTAACAGTCACGGAAATAGCTTTCGATGTGAAAGGGAATTGGAGCAGGTGTCCTTGCAGGAAGTATTGCTGCATTTTGATGCGGATCTGGACAGCGCGCAGTTGACTCAGAGTCTATATGATTACTGGACGCGCCCCATGATATTTCCGGAGAGCAGGGATGTTCTTGCCAGGTGCAGCGTACCTGTATGCCTGGTATCGAATGTTGATAATGCGGACTTAGCTTCGGCGCTCAAGTATAGCGACCTGTCTTTCAATCTGATAGTTACGAGCGAAGATTGCAGAGCATATAAGCCGCGTCCTGAACCGTTTGAGAGAGCATTTTCATTGCTGGGACTGTCCAGTGAGGAGGTTTTGCACGTAGGAGATTCGTTGAGTTGTGATGTCCGGGGGGCGAAGGCTCAAGGAATTCGCGCCCTCTGGATTAATAAGAAAGGAAAAACGCTTCCCGCCGGTTACGAACAGCCGGAGTATGTGTCCACGGATTTGACAGGGATACTGGATATACTGAATTCTTCTTAAGGAGTCGAATATGGCCAATGATAAGTTGAAACTCTGTATGATTTCTGGCTCTTTTGAGTATGATTCGGAGGAGTCGCTGGGAGTTTTTCGCGAATACATGGAGCAAAATTACGCGGTGCAGCCGTGCATGATCATCTATGAGACAGAGGACGACCACAAGTCTCTGAAGCCGCTGGATGATGCAGATGTCCTGCTGGTATTCACTCGCAGGTTGAATACTGATGGCGAAGAGCTTGAGCGCTTCAAGGCATACTGCGCGCAGGGCAAGCCTATTGTGGGTATCCGCACTGCCAGTCACGCGTTCCAGAACTGGCTGCCCTTCGATAAGGAAGTCCTGGGCGGCAACTACAATGGCCATTACGGATCGGGGGCATGTCACGTTGAAATCGTGCCTGAAGCCGAGGATCACCCTATTCTAAAGGGTGTTTCGCCCTTCGATACCCGCGGCAGTCTCTACAAGAACACTCCCATCGCCGAAGATGCGCACCTGCTGTTGAATGGGAAGACAGACGAACACCTGGAGCCGGTGGCGTGGACGCGATTGAATAACGGCGGACGCGTTTTTTACACATCACTTGGTCATCAGGGAGATTTCAGGGATGAAGATTTCCTTCGTCTTCTTGCTAATGCAGTATTCTGGGCTGCGGATAAATCGTGACAGAAGAAAGAGAGGAACTAAACATGCTTAAAGTAGGATTTATTGGAGCAGGCGGTCGCGGTCGCGGCGCTCATTACCCATCTGTCAGCCGCCTGGAGGATGTCAGCATCGAAGCCGTTTCCGAACTGGACGAATCTCGTATGCAGACGGTAGTTGAGCAGTATAAAATTCCACGTTCATTCACAGACTATAAAGAGATGCTGGAATCGGTGGAACTGGACGCTGTTTACACCATCATGCACGAAAGATGGGTAACTCGTATCGCCATCGACTGCATGAACGCGGGCAAGCATATTGTCATAGAAAAGCCGCCCGGAATGGACAGCGGCGAAACTCAACAAATACTGGACGCCGCCGTCGCCAATAATGTATACTGTATGGTGGGGTATCAGCGTCGCTACGCCGCCATAACGCGGGAGGCCATGCGCCTCGTTGGGGAGCGCGGTCAGCCTACTCTGGCGATGGGTGAATTTCACAAACCGGGCGACCCTGATGCGGATAATATGGTGTCATTGTGGAACGATGTCTGCCACGTGGCGGATCTGGTGCGCTACATGATAGGCAGTGAAGTGGTTGAGGTCTCAGCATATCAGGATGCTCAGGAAAACGGCGTGAAGAACGTCTTTAATGGGTTGATCAGGTTTGCCAATAAAGCGATTGGGATAGTATCTTCCAGTCGTTGTTCTGGTGGGCGAGTTCTGCGCTCGGAGCTTCATGGTCTGGGCGTTGGCTGTTATATGATGCACATGCCGAAACAGATCGAAATCTGCGAGGACGGCAAAGCCCCACGGATCGTTCCGGGGTACGAACTTACCGGCACAGATCCAGATGATGAGCCAGCTTACGAAGGCGTCCTTGCTATGCACCAGCACTTCGTGGACTGCATCAGAAACGGAGAAATACCATGCAGCGACATCCGCGATGTCATTAACACCTCGCATCTGGTTGATAAGTTGATGGGCATTGATGGCTAGTTCATCTCGCGTGAAAGGAGTCGATCTATGATCTCACCGGAAGAACGAAAACTATTACGCGATCTGGCAAAACAGGTGGCTGACATTGCCAGTTTGCCTATCATGGCAGAGCGGCGGGAGCTATGGAAGAAGCACAACAGCCTTCAGCCGGTTCGCCCTATGATCCTCATTTTCCCTGAAGGATCGTGGGAGGAGTTGCTCCCACATTCGGTTTTGAAATGCCAGGATAACAAAGCGCGCGGGATCGAATGGAACCTGCGAAGCCGAATCTACCATCATGAGCATTTTCAGGACGATACGGTCATAGAGAAGGAGTGGGTCGTTTCAAAAGCCATTCGCAATTCTGGATGGGGGCTTTCGGCAAAGCATATTCCCAGCACCGAAGCCCGCGGGTCATGGCATTTCGATCCTGTCATTAACGAACCGTCGGATCTCAAGAAGCTGAAAATTCCGGAGATAACCCATGACGAGGCGGCTTCCGAAAAGAACCTGACTGAAGCTCAAGAGCTGTTTGGCGACATCCTGGATGTTAAGCAAAAGGGCGTATCTCACCTGTCGTTCCACCTGATGAGCCAGTATACCGGCCTTCGTGGGCTGGAGGAGGTTATGCTGGATATGTACGAAAATCCGGGGATGCTTCACGATGCTATGGCTTTTCTTGAGGAAGGTAACAAGCATATCGTTCAGCAATACGTGGACATGAACCTGTTGAGCCTGAACAACGACATCACATATCACAATTCCGGCGGCGTTGGATATACTGACGAACTGCCCAAGCCCGGATTTGACCCGGACCGGGTTCGACTGTGCGATATGTGGGGCAGCGCAGAATCTCAGCAGATGGCGCAGGTTTCCCCAAAACAGCACGCTGAATTCGCTCTGCAATACGAAAAGCGCCTTCTGGAGCCGTTCGCCCTGAACGGATATGGCTGTTGCGAGGATCTGACAAGGAAGCTGGACGACGTGTTCACCATTCCCAACATACGCCGCATCTCAATTTCGCCGTGGGCGGATGTGGATGTCTGCGCCGAAAAGCTGCAAAACAACTATATTTTTTCATGGAAGCCGCACCCAGCGCATCTTGTGGGCGACTTCAATACTGAGTTGATCAGGGATTATATCCAGCATACGGTCGACGCAGCGAAGAACTGCGTGTTGGAAATGATCCTGAAAGATACTCACACCTGTCAGCATCACCCTGAACGCTTCGACCAGTGGACACAGATAGCGCGGGAAGTGGCAGGCTCATAAGTCTCTGAAATGAATTATCTTTGGAACAGGAAATTCAAAACATTAGGAGGGAATATAATGAGATGGCAATTGGTCGTTTTGGCACTATTTCTGGCTGCTGTATTTGCCTCGTCCGGGATAGCTGTAGATATGCAAGAGGACTTCGAGAATGGATTCGATGATTGGGAAATTTATGATGAACCCGGCGCTAATGATGCTCCATCCAACTGGCAGATTGCATCAGTCGGGGGGCAAGATACAACATTAACTCCCAAATCCAACATTTACGGCGGCCCTGCGGGCGCTTATGAACCATCCCGCGGCAGTTGGGCAATTTACAACAAGGCGGAATGGGCAAGTGCCGTATTTGAGGTATCCATGCATATGACGGACAACGACATTCCAGGGCTGTTATTTCGGTATGTAGATCCCGATAACTTCTACGTCTTCGATCTGATGCAGCAGGCGCGTGATATACCACCCTTCAAGCGTTTACGGAAGGTTGTCGACGGTGTCTATACCGAACTGGATATTGTCCACGACAACGGCTACGACCAAAACGTATGGTATGTGGTGCGTATCGAATACAACGGCAGCAAAATCAAAGTTTTTCTGGATGATGGACTGCTGTTCGATGTTGATGATAACGAATCGGCCTTATCGAGTGGTAAAATCGCGCTATCCTCGTGGGGTATGACCGATGTTTTCTTCGATAGCGTCAGCATATCTGGTAGTGCTGCCGTAGAGCCTGATGGCAAATTAAGCCAGCTATGGGGCGCAATTAAAGCCATAAATCATTGACAGAAACTATTAGATGGAATTGATCAAACCATACGTTGCCAGCTTGTGATAAAAGCGTTTACAGCACTATTTCGGAACAAGCTGGCAGCATGTGGTACTATTGGAAACTAAGTTGTCGGTGCTATAGTCTCAAGATAGTTTCCACCATTTCAGATTTCGACTGATAAGGGATTATATCCAGCATACGGTCGACGCAGCGAAGAACTGCGTGCTGGAAATGATCCTGAAAGATACTCACACCTGCCAGCATCATCCCGAACGCTTCGACCAGTGGACACAAATAGCGCGGGAGTTAGTGGGAGCATAGATAATAGCGCATTGTCTTTAGAGCCTATCCGAAAACCGTCGGTTGAGTAGGCGTAGCCTGTATCGAAACCAGGTTTTCGGATAGGCTCTTAGTGGAATTCTGTGTTAATATCTGTGGCATGGTTCATAATTAAGGTAACACTTCCGGTCAGGAATTTAGCCACGGATAAACACGGATTTTCACAGAATCTATCCGTGTTTATCCGTGAAAATCCGTGGCTAATAAATCTGGCTTTCCGGCCTTCTGGCTTTCTGACTTTCTTTATAGTGTCACGCTAATTCTGGCATGGGTTGGTAGAGTTCGATATCCCTCATAGGATAGTGATTTGAGTTATAGGTAACGATCACCAATCCAAATACGCAGGCAGTGGCAGCTATCAATGCATCCGCCTGCCCCAGAGTTATGCCTCGGCTCCTGAACTCACGCCAATATTCAGCGGCTTTTAAAGCTACGTCTCCGTCCACTGGTATTTTATGAAGGACACTCAGGAAGCGATGAGTTGATTCTCTATCTTCAGACCGCGCTCCTGACCATACCTCAAACATGGATATAGCCGAGCAGGCCAGCGGCTGCTCTGGTTCCAATTCTCTTAGAAGCTCCTCTGTTGGTTCGTGTCCGCGCAGATGCCAGATGATTACATCGCTATCAAGCATGAATTTGAGAGCCACGGTTACTACTCCTTATTCGGTACGCTCCGCCACTGATCCTCACTGCGCAATTCAGATATGTAACGTTGAATATCGCTTTGCGTGCGTAGATGCGGATAGTTCTCATCACTCCACGCCCCAAAAGAAAGCTCACGTCCTTGCTGGAAGACAAGCCTCATCAAATGCTGATCAACTGCCTCGCTGATAAACTTGCTGCGCTTCCGAGCAGGAACAAGTTCACGCAGCTTTTCCGCTGTTTCTGCAGGGAACACAACTGTGGTGCGAACATTATCTTTTGCCATTTTACCACTCCTATACATCTAAAATCACTATTTAATATGATTTATAATGTGCTTATACTATATGTATAATTATACATAAAAACAACACTCGCGTCAAGTTAATAGCTCGTATAACCAATATCTTATTGACACTCCCCCAAATAGAACGCGGATGACGCGGATTGGGCGGATAGTCGCTGATAAATCAGGAAATACATGACCAATATCCCAGAATCAGCGTAGATCCGCAGAATCCGCGTCATCCGCGTTCTATTCCTTTTCAGATATGCTCTCAGATTTCGACTTTTACCGGTTCACCTTTCTCAGCAGAATCAAGCATAGCGCAGAGTATTGCCGTGTTCATCAGGCCATCTATTTCGTTGTTGATAGGCTCTTTGTCTTCGATTACGCACTCCAGAAAGTGGTATATGGAGTCATAGGAGAAGCCCCTGCCGTAGCCATCTATGGTCTCGGTGCGGTGGACAAATTCGCCCTTCTCCGCATATTTTTTAAGCCCGCGACTCTGCAAATCCGCGTAAGTAGTTCCTTTGCTGCCTATGATTTTCACGTAATGATCAACCAAAAACGGCTGAGATTCAGGGAGTATCCACGAGGTCTCGAAACACGCCACTGCGCCGTTATCGAAGGTTACAAGAGCCGTCATGGTGTCGTGCGTGTCTATGCCCATAGATTTGAGCACTCCCTCAGTTTTCACTGCGTAAACCGTATCTGCTTCAGCAGAGAAGAACCATCTCACCAGATCCACCATGTGAGGTAGCAGAAACATGGTGGGAGAGGATTGGCTGGCCCAACTGAGCATCTGGGTGGGCACATAGGTGGTGTTGCTCAAGCGCGCGTAGGCGTGCTTGAGTTCGCCCAGCTCGCCGCTATTTATAGCTTTCTTGGTGTTATGGTGCGGAGCATTCCACCTGTTGGCGAAGTTCACCATCAACTTCCCCGGGGAAGCCTTAGCCGCCTCAGCTATAGCTTTCGCATCCGCCAGAGTGGTGGCCATAGGCTTTTCCACCAGCACATGCCTACCGGATTGCAGGCTCTTGACTGTCGGGTCCCTGTGAGCAAAATCAGGTGTGGCGACATGGATTACGTCCATGTCAGCCTTATTTATCATATCTTCATAATCAACGTAGGCTTCCACGTCAAACGTCTCTGCCACTTCATTCGCCCGCTCTTCGTTTATGTCGCAGACGGCTACTGGCTGAGCGTAGGCGTATTGCGTGCACGCCTTGAGATGAGCTTTGCCCAGAATTCCAGCGCCTATAACACCACATTTCAGCATTTTCATTGATTCTTTCCTCCGTTTTTTTACCGCAGAGGCGCAGAGATCGCAGAGAGTAAAGAAGAGATAGGAATTTTATATCTCCCTTCCCTCTTCCCTCTGCGATCTCTGCGTCTCTGCGGTGAATTTCTTTTCCTTGCTTCACTTATAGTCCAGCACGATTATTTTCATTTCCTCTGGCAATCGCAAAGTCGCCAACAATCTACTATCCGTCAACTTGCGGGCACTGAATAGTGGCACATGGATAGATGGCGACTTTCACATTTCCCTTGCCGCATCTTGGCACAATTTCATCCATAAGCTTATCCCAGGAATTGAAGAAGATCGTTCCCTTTGGGAAGTTTCTGTAAGCCTCGTCCGCGATAAGATTAGGTGAGAAGAGCACCGTATCCGAGTTGTCAAATGTCCGTTCTCGTAGTATCCGTCGCTCCTTGGCATAGAGACGATGATAGCCATAGCCCTCAGTAGCGGCGCTGGTGATGATCTTGATCCCGCCGTCTTTCACGAATTTCAGCGGCCATTTACCTTTACCTGCATGTTGCAGGCTTACGTCCAGAGGATAGGCATTTGCTATGACCACATCCGCGCCGGTTCGGACTGGCGTAGCATAAGCTTGACGCGCAAACTCAGCGCCTTTTCTGTGTGCTTCCACCATATCGCCCACGAAGAGCTTGACAACCTCTCGCCTGCCATTTATGATTGCATTGACGATGACGTCTAACCCAACTTTTCTCGCGACTTCTTCGGTATCCAACCGCTGTTCGTTATCTATATTTCCCGCGTGATCGCCGGCCTTCAGTTGGTGGTGGTTATGTCGCGTGGTTTCGAGACCGGTAACGCCGGGAAGGATGATCTTTGCTCCGCCACCAAATGACATGGCAGGATGCGGGTAGATCCCACCCAATCCTATCTTCAGGTCACATTCCATTACATACTTATTCACTAATATGGGCGTACCGCGCGATGTTTCGCCCAGCGAGGTCAGATGGTCGTCCGGTTCGCTGCTTATAACGTCAATAGTATTGACTATTTCCTCGCCCAACTTCCTGATCAGATCGGGTCGTGTCAATTGACGGTGACATCCGATAGCCATAACGATCAGAGTTGAGCTTTTACTGATTCCGCCTGCCTCCAGCTCATTCAGTACGTATGGAAGCATCCGGGGAGCGGGAGTTGGTCTGCTCAAATCGTCCACAATTATCACCGCATCCTTGCTTTTGGCGGCCAACTCTGAGATGCGTGGTGTTCCGATTGGGGACGCGAGAGCTTCTTTCATTTCGTCGTCGGTGAGAACCGGCAAATCGGCGAACTCCATGACCTCTACATCCCAGTTCTCCGGAAATGTGAGTATCATATCCTTGTCCCCATACCATGAGTGGGATGGAACGGCTATTTTTTTCATCTTTAGAAATCCTCGCTTTGGTGGTTTAATCGGTAAATAAGCTACGTTTTTAAAAAGGGCGGGGTAGGGGTTATCAAGTTAGCGCAAGTTATGCTGGTTATCCTTCCTATAATATTTTCCCCATCTTCGTTCCCAGAATAGCTCTATCGAACTATGACCGTCCCTCAACTAACTATCAGCCATCATACCAAACTTCTATCCACTGGTCAACAGCAATTTCTTCAGGGCATCTTTGTGTTGACACAATTTGATTGTTGAGTTATAATACCATTATTGATGATTTACTCGCGTATAATGTTAAGTGCAGCTAGAGAAAGCGAAAACGGCTCTTTTCCCGTTCATAGAGAGCGGGGCATCCATCCGTAGTTATAGTGAATCGTTGAATCGGTTTCCTTTTAGTTGGCACTGGAGAAAGAGGAGGGCAGGCGAATGGCCACTAAATTCTATTTTGATTGCAGGGACGTATTCCGAACTGGCCGCCTGGGTTTTAGAGGAAAGAAAATGATGATGCATTTCCTCGGACTCATGCTTGGCTATGTGATATATGAAGCTCTGACATACTTGAGCTTGATCTCTAGTGGTAGGGTCGGAGAGTTCTGGGGAAAGTACGGTTTGCGCCCGGTGTTCTTTATTGCGGATAAGCTAACCGCACAGCTTCCAACAGCTACGATCATCATGATGGCAATAGGTGTTTTCATCTGGGTGATCATATACTACCTCTTCAGCACAGCCGTGGCAAAGGTGGCTGTGGAAGAGCTACGTGGTGATGACTTCTACTCAATGAAAGAGGCCTTCAGATTCGCTGGTAAACACTGGAAAAGTGTTTATGTAACGATACTGGCTTTGATTGGCATTTTTGCCTTTTGCCTCTTCTGGCCATCTCTGATGGGCTTGCTTGATCTAATTCCCGGAGTAGAACAGGCTGCTGAGCACTTCGGGACTCCAGTAACAACATTTCTCGCCATACCTGTGTATTTCATAGGGCTTTTCATAATGCTCCTGACCTTCGTCTTCGCGTTTGGGCTATTTTTGATCCCGCCTATCGTTGCTGTGACAGGCGCGGATCCTTTTGAGACAATATACCAGTTGTTCTCCACAGTCTGGAATCAGCCCTGGCGATTGATTATATATGAAGTTCTGCTTATGATCGTGAAGATAGTATCATTCGCTGTGTTCGCAGCCTTTAGCGTCGTGGGCATGTGTATAGCATTTCTTCCCTCGACACTTCTGGCAAAGCAGGAGGGCTCCTATTACTTTGCAGAGGTGATCGCCAGATCCCTGAACTGGATCGGAGCCGGGTCACTGGTCAGCAAAATTCCAGTAGAAGTGACGTCTGGTGCTATGCCCTGGACACTGGATGTAGCTACTTTCTTCCTTTGCAGCTCGCTGATCATGGTCGTGGCAATAGTCCTGTCTTACTTCCTGTCGATGATGTCGAGTGGGCATACCATCCTATACGTCATACTCCGAAAGAAGACCACCGACGAAAACATGCTGGAGGTTGAAGAAGACGACGACGACATACGAATGGACGTAATGGAAGAGCCGGAGAAGTCCGAAGAATCCGAAGAATCCGAAGAATCCGAAGAAAGCGAAGCTCAAGAAAGCGAAGATTCTGAGGAGAAGTCAGAGGATGAATAGTAAGGAAGTAAAGAGTGATGAGTGATAAGTAACAAGTGACGAGCGGCAAGAATTCGTCACTCATCATTCATCATTCTGATGTCCTGAGAAAGCGAAGCTCAATTTCAAATGTTACAATCAGTTCTATCAAAGGTTTTTGGCAATAAACATGAGAGAGACGTAAAAAAGCTCCAGCCATTGGTGGATCAGATCAATAGTCTGGAACCTTCCCTCAAAACGCTATCCGACGAGCGATTAAAGGCCAAAACTGATGAATTCAAAGAGCGTCTGGAAAAAGGAGAAACGCTGGACGATCTTCTGCTGGAGGCCTACGCGGTCGTCAGAGAGACCGCTATACGTACTCTGGGTCAGCGCCACTTTGATGTCCAGCTAATGGGAGCAATAGTTCTCCATCAGGGCAAAATAGCGGAGATGAAAACTGGCGAAGGTAAAACCCTCACCTCCACTATGCCTATTTATCTGAATGCGCTCACAGGCAAAGGTGTCCATCTTGTCGCGCCTAACTACTATCTGGCTCATCGCGACAGCGAATGGATGGGAGAAATCTATAAATTTCTGGGATTGACCGTGGGTCTGACCCTGAATGGCGTAAGTATAAGGGATGGTAAGCCTGTCCTGAAAGATATGACCGTAGAGGAGAAGAAGCAGGGATATAATGCTGACATTACCTATGGAGTCAACGACGCTTTTGGCTTCGATTATCTGCGCGATAACAAGGCAGTACATGCGGATTATAGAGTCCAAAGAGAACTAAATTACGCTATAGTGGACGAGATCGACTTTATCCTGGTAGACGAGGCGCGGACTCCGCTAATCTTGTCAGACAGACCACAAAAATCAGCCGAAACGTATTATACCGTCAACCGCATTATTCCACGACTCAAGATCGAGACGCATTATGAGATAGATGAAAAGGGCAAGTCCAGAGGAACGGTTATGCTCACAGATGAAGGCGTCAAGCATGTTGAGCGCCTTCTTGGAGTCAGCAACCTCTACGAGATGGAGAACATCGGCCTGGTGCATCATGTGGAACAGGCTCTGGCGGCGCATACGCTCTGGAAGCGCGATGTGGATTACGTGGTGCAAAATGGCAAAGTGATGATCGTAGATGAGTTTACCGGTAGAATCCAGCCAGGCAAGCGTTGGTCTGATGGCCTGCATCAAGCTATTGAGGCAAAAGAGCGCGTCAGGATTCAAGAAGAGAATATGTCAACTGCAAGAATAACCTACCAGAACTATTTCCGGTTATATAACAAACTTGCAGGTATGACAGGAACAGCCGAAACTGAAGCTGCGGAGTTTTCCGAAATATATGGTCTTGATGTGGCAGTTATTCTTACTAATCAGCCTGTAATCCGTGAAGATCATCCGGATGTGATCTACAAAACCGAGAGAGAAAAATTTAATGCTATAATAGAAGCTGTTGTAGAGCTGCACAATATCGGCCAGCCGGTTCTGGTGGGAACCCGGTCTATTGAGACCTCTGAACGGCTGGGCAGACAACTGAAGAAAGAGCACGTCCCGCATCACGTCCTCAACGCGAAATATCACGAGAAGGAAGCTGAGATAATCGCACACGCAGGCCAGCGCAATGCCATCACTATCGCGACCAATATGGCCGGTCGAGGTGTTGATATCGCGCTGGGAGAAGGTGTTATAGAGCTGGGTGGATTGCATATCATCGGCACTGAAAGGCATGAATCCCGTCGGATCGATAACCAGTTGAGAGGCCGTTCCGGGCGTCAGGGAGATCCAGGCTCGTCTCGATTTTATCTCTCGCTGGAAGACGAATTGATGAGAAAGTTCGGATCTGATAAACTCTCAAGTGCCATGGAATGGCTGGGCATGAAAGAAGGCATCCCCATAGAACATTCCATGATCTCAAAAAGAATAGAGGGCGCTCAGAAGCGTGTTGAAGGCTACAATTTCGAGATACGCAAACAAGTCCTCAAATATGATGATGTCAGGAATACCCAGCGAGGCGTGATCTATGAGCAGCGAAATATGGTGCTGGATGGCGAAGACCTCAAAGGTGAGATACTTGATATGCTTGAGGAAGTGGTGGATGATTACCTGGATATGTATGTTGGAGAGGACCTCAATAGAGACGATTGGAATGTCCAGGCACTGGTGGATTGGGTGTATCAGACATTCTTCATTGATATATCCAAATGGGATACAAAGCCGGAGAATTTATCGTATGACGAGATAAGGGAAAAACTCCTGAAAACGCTCCACGATCTCTATGAAGAGCGAGAACAGCGGATGGGATCAGATGCAATGCGCCAGCTTGAGCGATTTGTTATGCTGAATCGCGTTGATGACCATTGGGTGGATCATCTATACAATATGGATTACATGGAGGAAGGTATTGGCCTGCGAGCGTATGGACAAAGAGACCCGTTAGTAGAGTTCAAGCGGGAAGCCCATGAGATGTTTTCAGTCATGATCGAGAAGATCAAGGAAGAAATTGTGGGGTATATGTTTAAGGTGCAGCTGGTTGACGAAGTGGTCGCTGCCGGGAAGCAGGATTCGTCACAAAGACGACCACCGAAGCGGAGTCCAGGCGCAAGACGCCGGGTAGCACTACGCAGCGCCGCACCCGGACAGATGGAAGAAAACACCGGGAGTGTGAACCTCCCGGCCAACAACGCGCCGGCTCGCAAAGGGAAAAGCAAGATCGGCAGGAATGAGCCGTGTCCATGTGGAAGTGGAAAAAAATATAAGAAATGTTGTGGGAGGTGAGAATTAGTCCATTAGTCGTTTAGTCCATTAGTCATTTAGTCCATTGGGAGCAATCAATAGACTAATAGACCAATAGACTAATAGACCAATAGACTCAATAAAATGATTGATAAAGAACTCCTTGATATTTTGGCCTGTCCAGCCTGCAAAGGCAGTGTAGCGTATGATCAGGAAAATGAAAAGCTGATCTGCCAGAAATGCAACAGACGCTATCCCGTCCGCGAGGGCATACCTGTCATGCTCGTGGATGAAGCGGAATTACCAGAGGAAAATAAAAGAGAGAAGAACACATAAAGAGGGATATTCTATCGGGCGAATTTCAGCATGCTGAATACTCCTCTATCTTATTTTTCTGCCTTTCCCGTTAAGGGCGAGGAATGTTCCAACACAGATTATGCTATCCTATGGAAACACCTCTCGCCAAATGAGAATCCCTCATAGCGTTGCCCGACAATTTTTGTCGCTTTTTATGTTGACTTCCCCACAGGCTGGTGCTAGAATATCTTCGGCTCATAGAATCCCATTGAGCAAAGCAAAGACGAAATGACTAATCAACTTCTCTTCAACCATCTGCACCCCTCCGCAGCAGTTGCTGTTTGGAGCGGCGATACGGAGAACCATACATCATGACAAAAAGAATCAGGCTGATCCTGCTGGCGCTGTTCATACCGGCGCTTGTGGTCCATATCTCTTCAGGTCAATCCTCTTTTACCATCAATGACCGCGTCTCTAAAGACGTTGAGGCGAGAGATGCGAGAACGGGGGCGAAAAAAACTCCTGACGCTGGCGAATACGTGATCAAGATAGGGGATATTGTGGGCATTAACGTGGAGGGATATGAGGAAGATTATAACCAGACAGTGCTGGTACAGCAAAACGGCAGGATCTCATATATATCTTTAGGCACGATTCAGGCGGCGGATCTGACGGTTTTTCAGCTTGAGGAAGAGATCAGGAAAAAGCTGCGGATATATATCAGCAATCCCAGGGTGGAAGTCTCTATCTGGCGGAAAGAGCTTGTTATTGAGCCGGGGGACCTTTTAGCTATTACCATTGAAGACAACCAGAACTACGACCGGGTATTAACTGTCCAGGAGGACGGCAACATATTATATGAGCCTCTGGGGGAAATAGAAGCAGCTGGCCTGGTGGCTTCTCAACTTGAGGATCAACTTGAGGATGATCTGGAACCATACATCGGTGACAGCCAGGTTAAAATCTCTGTGGAACGTGAGGATGTCGGGCCGCCGACTACGAGGGAAGTTGGTGAAGCCGAAGCGCCAGCAGAGGAAATTCCGCCTGAAGCATTGGATCTGGTGGAGAAACTGAGAGCAGAGGCGGAGAAGCGGTCGCTGGAAGAAGCAGAGGAAGAGGCGAAAAAAGAATATCTGACAAGTCCGGGTGACGTTATTGATATATTCGTTATGGAAAATAGGGATTACAGCCGAATTGTAGTGGTTCAGCCCGATGGCAACATATCATATCCACCTCTGGGAGAGGTACCGGCCACCGGCTTCACAGAAGACCGGCTTTCGCAGAAGATCGCCACAGAGTTAAGCAGCCATATAAATAATCCGCAGGTAAAGGCTATCGTCAGTGGCAGAATTTCTTTTCTTCGCACAGAGGAAGCTGACGTTGGGTCGCCGAGTACGATGGAAGATGAAGACGCGGAATACTTCATCAAACCAAGAGACGTTATTGAGATCACAGTCACTGAGCGCAGCAATTATGACCAAACCGTAGTAGTGCAATTCAACGGCAAAGTGTTATATTCTCCGCTGGGAGAAATCCAGGCGGCCGGATTGACCTCCTCTCAGTTGACCGATGATATCGTATCGGGCTTGTCCGCCCGTATTAGTGATCCAGAAGCGGTCGCTGGGAGAGTAATGGTAAATGTCAGACAGTTCAGGAAGATTACTGAGGAAGTCCAGAAAATTAAAATAGAAATTCCTGAGCCGCCGGAGAGGTTTGGGTATCGCTTCTTCACCGGCGCAAGAAACAGGATATTGAAATTAGAGGATAGCCTTATCGCTATGGCGGGAGCTACCGGAATGGCGCCAGTCCCGTCCATGGTGAGGGATGCCCTTTCTGGATTTGTTGGGCCAATGGATATGGTGAATGCTAACGTGACTGCAACTGTTCCATCTAAATATGTCCTGGGACCTGGTGATAGAATAACGCTCCATTTCTGGAGTGATTTGCTGGAATATCAGACTGTATTACTCGCTGTCGATGACAACGGAGAAATTGAGATCCCAAAGTCAGGGAAAATGGTTGTGCGCGGAATGACACTGGAACAGTTTCAGGAAGCAGCGCGGGAAGAATTAACGAGAGTGGCATATAAGAATCTGAAACTTATAGCGACACTGGATCGACTAAGAAGCATCCAGATATTTATAACCGGCGAAGCTTTCAGACCGGGGAGCTATGCTGTAAGCGCGGTTACCACGTTATTTAACGCCCTGTATATGTGCGGCGGTCCAAGTGATAATGGATCGCTGAGGAGGATAAAACTTCTAACGGGCGGACGCTATAGCGAAACGAAAACTTTAGATTTTTATAAATTCTTAATGGACGGTGATTCAAGCCAGGATTTCAGTCTTAACGTGGGCGATACCATATTCATACCCCCCATCGAGCGGACAGCTATGATTTCCGGAGAGGTGAAGAGACCTGCTGTGTATGAATTAAAGGAAGGAGAGAATCTGTTAGAGCTTGTCTCCCTGGCAGGAGGCATCAGACCCAGTGGCTTCCTCCAGAGAGTGCAGATAGATTCTGTTGACCCAGGGCGTGGCGCCGGGCAGAGAATAGTGATTGACGCCGATCTGTCACAAGCGACCGCTTACGATCAGCCAAATCCATCAATATTGGATGGCGATACTGTTACGGTATTTTCAATACCATCAGAACGGATGAACACCGTCACTATTGAGGGCAAGGTACGGATGTCCGGCGTGTATCAGTTGAAGGAAGGTATGCGGGTCGCCGATCTGATAAATATGGCTCAAGGGCTTCTGGGAGAAGCACACATGGAGAGGGCTGACCTCTTGAGGCTAAACCCGGACGAAAAAACTACAAAGCTCATTTCAGTCAACCTGTCGAAGGCGCTTTCAGGCGATGAAGCTGGATCAACGGGAGCTTCGCCCTCCCAGGATAACGTAAGTCTGAAGCAGTGGGATAGGCTCGTTGTATACTCGAAATGGGATGTGAAATGGATAACGGATAGGATAGTAAGTGTGCATGGAGCGGTGCAGCGTCCCGGATCTTACGAGCGATCGGATGATATGACCATCGGCGACTTGCTGATTCAGGCGGGCGGCGCACTGCCGGATGCGTATTCAGACAGGGCACTTTTGCTAAGGCTTGGAGAACGTGGCGAATTATCAAAGAGTGTACCTGTCAATCTTAAAGATTCCGGAAAAGCTATCAGATTAGAAGACGGCGATACTTTGCTGATATACACTCACCATGAGGCCGGGTGGGAACCTGAGCGGGAAGTGGAGATAGAGGGAGCTGTCCAGACCCCGGGTGTTTTCCTCAGAGCTGATGATATGAAAGTGTCCGATCTTATACACCGAGCCGGTGGTATTCTTCCCGAGGCATATCCTGATAGAGCGCTGCTTCTCAGGATGGATGGGAGGCAGAGAGCAACTCAGGGCTTTTTCATAAGCCCGAAACTCGCTCTTCAGGATGATCCGAAGAATAATCTGAATCTTAAAGATGGCGATAGACTTATAATCCATACATACGAGGAAGCAATCTGGGAACCTGGAATGGAAGTAACAATAACAGGAGCCGTTCAGAACCCTAGCACCTACGAGAGATTGGATGGAATGAGAGTATCTGACCTGATTCTCAGAGCTGGTGGCTTGCTTCCCAACGCATATCTGGAACGGGCGGATATAAAAAGAGTCCTCTCCAACCATGAGACATACACATCAATTTCTGTAAATCTTGCCAAAGTGCTTTCAGGAGATAAAGAAGCGGATGTTCTGCTCCAGGACGAGGATCTTCTCGCTGTCTACACGCTCCAGGAAGCTCAATATATGCCAGATAACGTCGTAACTATATACGGTATGGTACAGAGACCGGATACTTATACAAGATCGGTTGGGATGAAGCTCTCAGATATATTGTTTGCCGCCGGAGGAGTTCTCCTGGGCGCACACAGAGAGGTGGAGATAGCACGAATATTTAATGGTAACGTCATTATATTGACAGCGGATATTGGGCTTCTGGCGGAGGGAGATGGCGAACAGGATGTCCTGTTGGAGGATGAGGACGTGATCTCTGTCAGGAAGAAGAAACTGTTTATGGATACTTTGCGAACTGTAAAAGTTTCAGGAGAAGTGAGGTATCCGGGGAGCTATGCATTAGAACATGATGAGCGGTTGAGCGATCTGATCCAGAGGGCTGGCGGCTTGACTGACAGAGCATATCCTGAGTCATCGGTTATCACAAGAGAGATAAATAATCTTGTTCTGGAAGAGCAAAGGAGAAGCATTCAGCAGGTCAATAAACTTCTCAACGAAATAAATGGTATGGAATACTGGCGGGAGTTAGCCAAAGCTCAGTTGGAAAGAAGGCGTGGAACGGGAGCGGCAGAAACGGCGACGGACGAACCAATCACTCCTGTAACGGGTTTAATCATGGGAGCAGCACAAGCTACTGTAGGCATTGTACCCGGACTTACTGTAGGCTCTATACCCGGACAGACAGAAGGCGTTGTATCCAGCATGGAAGACATAACTCAGGGACGATATACATTGGTTACACCTGCCAGGAAGGTGGCGAGTTTCCTCCCATCCGGGCGATTGATACTTGATGTGAGTAGAGCAATAAAGCATCCGGGTTCAAAGGATGACATTATCCTGGAGGACAAGGATGAGATTGTTATCCCGGCCATGTCGGCTGCTATATCAGTGTCCGGTGCTGTAATTCAGCCATCATCTCTTGTCTACATTGAGGGCAAAAAAGTGAAGGATTATGTGAAGATGGTGGGTGGATACTCCCGGGACGCGGATGAGGACGCAATCTATGTTATTAAGGCAAATGGAATGGTCGTGAGCAGTGAGAAGGCTAAGTTAGGCCCGGGAGATTTGATAATAGTTCCCACAAAGATTATGGTTGAGAAGGTTACTGACAGATGGGGGCAGATAATAGGCGCAGTCAAATTCGCCGTCACAACTCTGGCGATGGTTTACACCATCAAACTGATCGCCGACCGGATTTAGATCTGTTGGTCTATTGGTCTATTGGGAATGGCGCTGACTTAAGGAAATGTTATAGAGCATCCTAACACAAAGTCACGAAGCCACTAAGCCACAAAGAAAGCCAGAAGGCCAGAAAGCCGGAAAGCCGGAAAGCCAGATTTATTAGCCACGGATTCACACGGATTTTCGCGGATACAGGCAATCAGCTTCTGTCCGTAAGGATCTCGTGAAATGAAGGCATTGCGGTTCAATCATTCAG